>Ga0209692_10001849_pt1 | contig 26190 bp, 24 predicted proteins | sample tdDd472_FD_187129 | JGI IMG/M metagenome (GOLD analysis project Ga0209692, IMG submission 187129) | Marine sediment microbial communities from the Atlantic coast under amendment with organic carbon and nitrate - tdDd47.2 (SPAdes)... | ecosystem: Environmental > Aquatic > Marine > Coastal >... | reverse complement strand
TAATTTGCCCATAAGTCCAATAAAAAACAAGTGTTCAATATTAATAGGTTCTCATGTTAATCCACAAAAAGAAGAAAACGATTTGGATAGTATGATAAGTATAGCTGAAAGAACTTTTCATGTTGCTATTGGAAGTAGCGTTCAAGAAAACTCCAAAGATTGCGACCTTTATATTGAACCACCAGAACTCATAAACTTTGGGATGTTTAAATTAGATAAAGCAAAAGAAATATATGATATTGGATATCAGGCAACGAAAGATATGTTAAGTAAAACTCGCCTTTTTTAATTTGCGCTTAAAATTAACCACAAACTCAATATTATTAGTAATTTTGCATTTTGCTTTTAAAATGGAAAACAATGGATACAAATTTACAAGTTTATAATACTCTTAATAGAAAGAAAGAAGTTTTCGAACCTATAAATCCTCCATTTGTGGGGATATATGTGTGTGGACCAACTGTATATAGCGACGTGCATTTAGGAAATAGCCGAACCTTTATTTCTTTCGATATCATTTATCGTTACTTATTACATTTAGGTTACAAAGTGCGTTATGTGCGCAACATTACTGATGCAGGACACTTAGAGGGTGACAGAGATGAAGGAGATGATAAGTTTGCAAAAAAAGCAAAACTTGAACAGTTGGAACCTATGGAAATTGTTCAAAAGTACACTTTAGGTTTTCATGATGTAATGAGTATTTTCAATACCTTATCGCCTAGCATAGAACCAACAGCAACAGGTCATATTTCTGAGCAAATTGAAATGATTAAAGAAATATTTGCTAATGGTTATGCTTATGAAATTAATGGAACGGTTTATTTTGATGTAGAAAAATACAGTAAAGATTTTCAGTACGGACAGTTAACTAACCGCAAACTAGAAGATCTTTTAGAAGGAACACGCGAACTTAGTGGCCAGGATGAGAAAAAAGGAAGATTAGACTTTGCTTTATGGATTACAGCAAAGCCTGAAACACTCATGAAATGGCCATCACCTTGGGGATGGGGTTTCCCAGGTTGGCACATTGAATGTTCTGCTATGGGCAAAAAATACTTAGGAGAAACATTTGATATTCATGGTGGTGGAATGGATTTACAGGCTACTCACCACACGAATGAAATAGCACAATCGCAGGCGTGTAGCAACACTGCTCCTGTAAAATACTGGATGCACACTAATATGCTAACGGTTAATGGTGTACGAATGTCGAAAAGTGCTGGAAATGGGTTTTTACCACACGAATTATTTACTGGCGATCATCCATTATTAGAACGAGGATATTCTCCAATGGTTGTTAGGTTTTTTATGGCGCAATCACATTACAGAAGCACCTTAGATTTTTCTAACGAAGCGCTACAAGCCGCAGAAAAAGGCTTCCAAAAATTATTAAAAGCAGGTGAAACTTTAGATAAATTAGCTGCTGGAGTTGAATCGACCGTAAATATTGAAGAAATTAAGAACAATTGCTATAAAGCAATGAACGACGATTTTAATACACCTGTGTTAATTGCTCATTTATTCGATGCCGTTCGTATTATTAACTCTGCAAATGATGGTAAAGAAAAACTTACTGAACAAGATCTAAAGGATCTAAAAGATTTATACAATAATTTCGTTTTTAACGTTTTAGGATTAAAGAAAGATCAGGAACAAGGTTCCGAAGAAACAGGATTAACAGGAGATTTAATTGATTTGATTTTAAACCTTCGTTTAGATGCCAAGAAAAATAAAGATTTTGCAACATCGGATAAAATTCGCGACGAATTAACGAATAAAGGCATTACTATTAAAGATACTAAAGATGGATTTGAATGGGAACTATAATGCAGCAAGCTGCTACATAATTAATAAAGAATGGAGATGCGCACGTGTTCTCCATTTTTTGTTTAATCTAAGCTCATTATCGGGATCATAGAGATCTCTTAATTTACTCTGTCTATTCTATAATTGTAAGATACTATCTTTGCTCACTCTGTTCGTGAGAAGAGTTCAAGAAAATGATCGTTTTTATACTTTTTAACGCTCTTTTTTTGTTCAATTTCGTACACTGCTGTATTATTATCGTTCATTTTTAAACACGATTTTTATACCCATTTTTTCCTTATTGTGTTGTTTTTATGCAATTTACACGCTTTGGCATAATACGTGTTTTAATTGTAGCAGAAGTGCATAAGTAAAAAGAAAGGAGCATGTTATGAAATCTTTTATTACAACAACAATTAAAATCCTAAGCTTTTCAATTATACTTTTCGGCTTAGCTTTTAGTGTATATTCACAACATAATTTAGAAAATATCTTAGCAGAAAACACAAATAATGCCAAATATAAAAATCAAACTAGAACTACAAATCACACTGCAAATAATATTGCAGTGATTTATATTCCTGAAAGTTTTGAAGATGCTAAAAAAGTAGAAGACTGGATGTTCAATATTAAAATTGAAGAAGATCGTACTCTTGAAAGCAAAAAAGTTGAAAAATGGATGTTAGACCAAGACTTTTGGAACATTGGATATACAGTTGAGCAAGAACCTACTGAGAAAGAAAGAGAAATTGAGGAATGGATGAAAAAATTTGATTTTTATATTAAAACTGACAGCTTTTCTGGCTTTATTGAAAAAGACTGGATGAGAATTCACAGCTTTTACATATTATAAAAGATCATATAGATAGTCTCCAAAAACACCCCATATATCCCCTGCTGTCGCATAATTGCGGCAGTTTTACTTTTTAAACACCTTAGATATTTAGCTATTTCTTTCTTTGTTTTGTCAAAAATATTTTAACTTTCGTGCATAAAATAATCTTATGCACACTTTCACACCTGACGATATTTTCACTATTCAAAACGCTGATCAGTTTACTGATCTTGCTTTGAAATTATTTAATCATCAGGCAGAAAATAATCCGGTTTATAAAAAATACCTTTTTCATTTAGGCACTAATATTTCAGACGTTGATGCTTTAAATAAAATTCCTTTTTTACCGATTGAGTTTTTTAAAACACACAAACTTATTACAGGACAAGAAGAGCCCGTTAAAACATTTTTTAGCAGCGGCACAGGCGGAATGACAAGAAGCTCTCATTTCGTTACCGATTTAGATCTATACGAAAGAAGCTTTTTTACCGCTTTTGAGAATCAATATGGAAAGTCGGAAAATTATTGTGTGCTAGCACTTTTACCTGGATATCTCGAAAATGAAAGTTCGTCTCTGGTATATATGGTTGATGGTTTAATTAAAAAATCTGAGCATAGTAAAAGCGGTTTTTATTTAAACAATATAAATGACTTAATACAAACACTCGAACTTTGTAAAAAACAAAATGAAAAAGTAATTCTTTTTGGAGTTTCGTATGCTCTAATTGATTTAGCCGATAAAATTCCTTTCACTATTCCCGAAACAATTATTCTTGAAACAGGCGGAATGAAAGGAAAACGAAAGGAGCTCACTAAGAAAGAATTACATCTATATTTATCTCAGAAATTTGGAGTAAAAACCATTCATTCCGAGTACGGAATGACAGAGCTTTTATCTCAGGCTTATTCTATTGGTAATGGTAAATTTTATTGCCCACCATGGATGAAAATACTGGTTCGAGATACCTACGATCCTTTTAGTTTTCTTGAAAAAGGTAAATCGGGAGGAATTAACATAATTGATCTTGCCAATATTAACTCATGCTCGTTTATTGAAACACAAGATTTAGGTAAGATAAACACAGACAATAGCTTCGAAGTTTTAGGCCGCTTTGATTACAGCGATATTCGTGGTTGCAATTTACTTGTTGCGGAATAAAAAAATGTGTTTCTCCCTTTTCAAAGGGAGAAGACTGCGAAGCAGACAGAGGGATTGAAAAACACTTTTTAATGAGCCTTCAAAATAATATATTTGCATTCCATTATTGATAAATAATCCACCTAGCCCACTTTTTTCTAAAAAGGGGGAATTGTTATTAAAGACCTAGTTTTTCTTTTATCTCCATTGGAATAGCATTTTTGTGAACCATAATTGCCACTGTATTCAGTTTCATATATGTTTCAGACATATATAAATAACCTCCAAAATCATTGCTATCTTCTCCCCATGAATTTTTTGTTTTGTAATACATGGTTCCGTTCTGATCTTTTGCTAAAGCAGTAATATGCATTAAGTGATCGTCGGTTGTAGTTAAATTATCAAATTGCTTTTGACGGCATTCTACAGTTATGTCTTTTTCTGTCTTTGGGTTTTTATAATCAAAATCTCCATCATGAACCACTGCAACATTGTTTTTATGAGAAAATCCATATCCAACATCGCCATCCCAAACAAAAGTATATCCTTGCTTAAGTGCATAATTCATTATTTCCATAAGCTCATCAAGAGGTACATTATAATAAGGATCGTTTGACCAATTATCAGGTAATTCTAAAATTACTTTTTCGTAAAACGGATGATGTGTAAACGAAGTAATTTCAACATAATCGTCAGCGTTAAAACCTGTGCTTTTCGTAAACTCCACAGGGCTTAAGCTTTTACCATCAACCTCAATAATTTCTGGCAATTCGCCTAAGTAAGTATCTAAAACCGAAGTATATGCATCTAACCAAACTGGAGTTAATTTTATATTTGGCTTTGTTGTTAATACATCTAACATTGCTTTTAAAGTCATGTCAAGCTCTTTGTGATTGTATTTTCCCGGATCGTACATATTTCCTTCATATACTTTTTGAGTAACAAATCCATATTTATTTATCTGAGAAACAACGTCATGCGCTTGTCCACCCTGACCAAAATTAAATTTACCGTGATACCTTATATATCCTAATGCTTTATTAATATATGCATTACGAACAAAATACATTTCAGATAAATCATATTCTGTTTTATTTATCCTGATTAGTTCCGCTTCAATAAACGATGTAGTTGCGAAACTCCAACAGGTTCCTGTTTTTTGTTGATCTTTAACACTAGTAACTTTAATATCTGTTACATCTTTAAACTCATATCCTTCGGTTTCATCCTGAGCAAGCAGACTAAAAGAATAGAAGAATACTGCCAAAAGAACTAATAGATGTCGTGTTTTCATTTTTGAATTGGTTTTTCGTTGTAGAATCCTGACACACCACCAGAAACAATAAATTTCATAACATCAGAAGGTGGTGCATCAATTTTTTTAACATGTTCAGTTGGTACAATAAAAAGCTCGCCCGAAAAATTATATGAGTGCGGAAAATACACCGCAACTTTGTTTCCTTCAACACCTATATATGAAACATCTTCTTGTGTAATAAATCCCAACTTTTCGAGGTCCGAAATAGTATTTACCTTTACCAATACTGGTTGATTAAATTTCTTTTCTTTACCCACAAATGCCGATAATAAATCTCTTATGGAAGAATATATAACTTTTACTAAAGGTGCTCTATTAATAAAATGATTTATTAATCGCTTAACAGGACGAGCAAAAATTGTTTGACCTAACAGGCCTATTAATACAACCGTTAAAAATACAAGTACAAGGCTTAAACCTGGAATACTAACTCCTAAATACGATTGCAGAACAGGTTTAAATAATCCGTCGAGATAAACAAAAGATTTATACAATATAAAAATGGTAATACTCAGAGGAGCAATGTATAATAAGCCCTGAAAAAAATACCCGATTAATCTTTTCATTTGTGGTTAGATCTTTTTTGCAAAGGTATTTATTTTTATTTATTATTAAGTTCGGTCTGTTTCGCTTTCGGTAAACTTTCAACAACAATGGTGTACGAATGGTCAATCCATTCTTTTACTAAACTATCCCTTACACTTCCCGAAAGGTTAATCCCGTTCCAATGTTTTTTGCTAAAATGATATGCTGGAGTTACTTCAGAAAATTTTTCACGTAGCTCAATTGCCAATTCAGGGTCACACTTTAAACTTATTCCTCTGCTATCTTCTGATAAATCAAGCAGTGCGAACATTTTTTCAGCAACTTTAAAAACTAAAGCTGTGTCGTTAAATGGAAAACCTTCTGTAACTCCTTTTTTTGAAAGACAATATTCTCGTACATTTTCTATATTCATATCTCTGAATTAAAATCCTATTTAATTGTTTGAAATTTGGTGTTTGGTATTTGATAATTGATAATTGATAATTGATAATTGATAATTGAAATTAATATAATCCTGCTTGAAAAGCATCTTCAATATGTTCTATTTTCTCTTTTCCATTTTCAAAAGTAACACTAATAATATCAAACCTTACTTCTAAATCAACATTAAACTTCTCAATATAAGCTTCTGTTGTATCTATAATATTTTTCTGTTTCTTAAATGTTACAGCTTCTTTGGGGTTCTCGAAATAATCATTTGTTCTAGTCTTAACTTCCACAACCACCAAAAGGTTATTTTTCTCGGCGATTATATCAATCTCCGTTTTTTTATATCTCCAGTTTAAATGCCTTATTTTATAAGTGTTTTCAACTAAAAATTGTTTTGCCAACTCCTCTCCTTTTTTCCCCAATATGTTGTGTTCAGCCATTTTTTTAATTAGTTTTGAAACCTTTTTAGATTAATTCAGTCTAATGTAATGTAACGAGTACATTTTATTTGTCTTATAAAGATAATTGATTTTTGAGTTATGATGAACTTTTTATTAAGTTTCGTAATCCTTTTCTCAGGGATGTTCAATTCTCCCAATGCTTTTGAAGGAAGCATTGAAATTGTATGTTCATCTTTTTACGACACCTCCTATTTTACATATTTTGTAAAAAATAAAAACGTACGAATCGATAAGTTTGATGAAAACAACTCTTTAATTCAATCCATGATTATTGATCTGGATAAGGATGAAATTTTTATTTTAAGCCCCGATAAAAAACTTTACAAACAGCTTACAATTAATACAGAACTAACGCAACCCGAAGAGGGTTTTATTGTTTTAAAAACCGAAAATTCACGAATTGTAAACGGTCTCGAATGCTATCAATGGAGAGTAAGAAACACCGAAAGAAATATGGAAGTTGCTTATTGGGTCTGGCAAGATAATTTCTATTTTTTCGAAGAGCTTGTTCATCTTCTCAATCGAACCGATAAAAATTATGAGTTTTTCGATAAAATTCCCGAAACGCTCGGATTTTTTCCAATGTTAACAGTTGAAAGGACATTGCTTCGAAGAGAAAAATCAAGAGCTTCTGTTCTTAATATCAACAACAAAACGATTGATGAGTCTATATTTAAAGTTCCTTCGAATTACGAGTTAGTAAAACTCTAATTTTTCAGAATTACACTATTATTTTTTATTTCGATTTCAGATTCTTTCCCAAGAATTAAAGCTAAATTATTTTTAATGTGTCCTACTGGGAAATTATAACAAACCGGGAAATCATAATCCTGAACAACATCTTGAATTATTTCATAAGCCGTTTTCCCAAACGGAATGTCATTATCATTCATCTTTGTCATTCCGCCAACAATTAATCCTTTCAAATTATCAAGTTTTCCGCTGTATTTTATGTTCATCATCATACGGTCAATATGATACAGATATTCATCCAAATCCTCTATCAACAATATCTTCCCGCTGGTGTCAATATCAAATTTTGTTCCTGCAATGCTATAAATAACCGATAAATTCCCTCCTATTAATTCGCCCGAAACTTTTCCGTTTCGGTTAAAATCATGAGCGTCTATTTCGTAAAAGTTTTCTTCTCCAAAAAGGGCTTTTTTTAGGGTTTTTGTTGATTTATTTTCTGTTAAATCCGCTGGGAAATTTATAGGCATAGTTCCATGAATCGATTTTACTTTTAAATTCTGATTCAGCTGCGCGTGCAATGCCGTTATATCGCTATAGCCAACAATCCATTTTGGATGCTTCACAAAAGCGGTGTAGTCAACCAAATCAACAATTCGAATGGTTCCGTATCCTCCTCGTGCACAAACTATTGCTTTTATTTCAGGATTATCAAGCATATCCTGTAAATCCCGTGCTCGCTCACTATCGGTTCCTGAAAATTGACGATCTTCTTTAAATAGATTTTTTCCTAAAGAAACATCTAAGCCCCAACTTTCAAAAACCTTTATCGAAGCTTTTATTTCTTCAGGATTAATTTTTCGAGAAGGAGCAATAATTCCAATTTTATCTCCTTTATTTAGTTTTGCCGGAGTTATCATATGCTATTCGGTTTAATCAATGTAAAACTAAGTAATATTTATATCACGAAAAAAAATATTCCTTCGTATATTTGCCCGATATTCAAGAAAATATAAAAGCAGAAATGAAAAATCCAAAGCGCTATTTAATCACATCAGCATTACCATATGCAAATGGTCCATTACACTTAGGACATATTGCAGGTGCATATTTGCCAGCCGATATTTATGTTCGATATTTAAAACTAAAAGGAAACGATGTAGCATTTATGTGCGGATCCGATGAGCATGGTGTGCCAATAACTTTACGTGCACGAAAAGAAGGTATTACACCTCAAGATGTAGTTGACAAATACCATGGAATGATTAAATCTGCTTTTGAAGAATTTGGAATTGCTTTTGATATTTATCATCGCACATCTGATCCTGTGCATCATGAAACGGCTTCGGACTTTTTTAAAACAATGCACGAAAAAGGAGAGTTTATTGAGAAGGCAGAAGAACAGTTTTTCGATGAGCAAGAACAACAATTTTTAGCCGACAGATATATTGCAGGAACTTGTCCAAAGTGTGGATACGAAGAAGCGTATGGTGATCAGTGTGAAAAATGTGGAACAAGTTTGAGTCCGAGAGAATTGATTAATCCAAAATCAAAACTTAGCGGAAATATTCCTGTATTAAAAACAACAAAACACTGGTATTTAGATTTAGAAAAATACCAAAACGAGTGGTTAGAAAATTGGATCGACTCACATAAAAAAGACTGGAAATCGAATGTTTACGGTCAATGTAAATCATGGCTAAACGCTGGTTTACAGCCTCGTGCTGTAACCCGAGATTTAGATTGGGGTGTTCCGGTTCCTGTTGAAGGAGCCGATGGAAAAGTTCTTTACGTATGGTTCGATGCTCCTATTGGTTATATTTCTGCAACAAAAGCATGGGCAAAAGAAAATGGAAAAGACTGGAAAGATTATTGGCAAAATGATGATTCGAGATTAATCCATTTTATTGGAAAAGATAATATTGTTTTTCATTGTTTGATTTTCCCTGCAATGTTAAAAGCACACGGTGATTATATTTTACCAGATAATGTTCCTGCAAACGAGTTTCTAAATCTCGAAGGTGATAAACTTTCAACATCAAGAAACTGGGCTGTTTGGATTCATGAATATCTACAAGATTTCCCGGGCAAACAGGATGTATTACGATATACAATTTGCGCGAATTCACCTGAACAAAAAGACAATGACTTTACATGGAAAGATTTCCAGACAAGAAATAACTCTGAGCTTGTAGCAATTTTTGGAAACTTTGTAAACAGAACACTGGTTCTTACACAAAAATATTACGAAGGTAAAGTTCCTGCACGCAGCGAACTTACCGATTTCGATAAAGAAACACTTGCTGAAATTTCAGTTATAAAAGCTAATCTGGAAAAAAGCATTGAGAATTTCCGTTTTCGCGAAGCAGTAAAAGTTGCTATGGATTTGGCTCGATTAGGAAATAAATATTTAGCCGACACAGAACCTTGGAAAGTAATAAAGACTGATGAAGAGCGTGTAAAAACAATCATGAACATTGCTATTCAGATTACAGCAGCTTTATCGATAATTATGGAACCATTTTTACCTTTCACATGTGAAAAACTAAGAGGGTTCTTAAATATTGAAAAACTGGATTGGAGTTTAGCCGGCGACAATGATTTAATTCAAGCTGGACATACAATTAACAAAGCAAGCTTGTTATTTGATAAAATTGAAGACGAAGAAATTGAAAAACAAATTCAGAAACTAATGGATTCGAAAAAAGCAAACGAAGCAGAAAATGTAAAAGTTGAGCCTGCAAAAGATAATATTACTTACGATGAATTCATGAAAATGGATATTCGTGTTGGTACTATTTTAGAAGCCGAGCGAGTACCAAAAACCGACAAGCTTATTAAACTTAAAATTGATACAGGAATAGATCAACGTACTGTTGTTTCAGGAATTGCTGTTGATCATAAGCCTGAAGATATTATTGGAAAGCAAGTAAGTATTTTGGTTAATTTAGAACCAAGAAAAATTCGCGGTATAGAATCTCAAGGAATGATTCTTATGGCCGAAGACGCTTCAGGAAAATTAAATTTTGCGGTTCCTGATGAGAAAACAAGCAACGGATCTGGAATAAAATAATTATTTGCCTTTTGCTCTTAGCTTTTAGCTTTTTTAATTAATAGCTAAGAGCTAACAGCTATAAAACTTCTTCCCAATCATCATTTTCCTGTAATTATTTGAAGTGAAGAACTTTCCTTTGTGACGCCAGTCATATGGAAACGTTCGCAATATTGGGTGCACATATTAAATTATTCAAAAACTAAATCAATAATATTCTCATCCATCTCGGGCTCAATCCTCTTATGGAGATATTTTAAATTCTCCAGATCATTAAAGTATGTTATTATTTCTTGTCTTTTTAGGATAGTAGGTTCTTTTGAAATAATTGTGTGGTAAGACGTCCATTGATATTCCTCAGTATGTTTTACAAATCCATGCTTTACAGGATTGTTTTGAATGTATATTATAAGGTTTATTAATTGTTTTTGACTACCAACAAGTTTCCTTTCATAGTTCTTTTCAAATAAAGAACCTCTTCTAGAATGTCGAATATTAAACCAGCGTGAATAAGCATTAAAAAGATGTTTAAATTGTTGTGTTGGATCAGGTTTTTTATAAAATTCTTTGGAGGGTGCTTCTTTAAAATATGTTTTCCATTTAATTTCAGAATTCTCAGATTTTGAATTTTCGGAATTCAAATAACCAATTTCAGAGTCTTCCTTTATTCGAATTAAAATATGAAAATGGTTTTTCATTAAACACCAGACAAATATATCAGCTACTGTGTCAATGTATATATGAACTAACTTTAAAAAGTGTTGATAATCTTTTCCATCAATAAAAATATTTTCATAATTATTTCCTCTGTTATAAATATGATAGTAATTACCATATTCCAGCAATGGTTTCATAATAAAATTTCTTTCTATTTCTGACGTTTCCTTGTCCTGCGGACGAAGGAAAGACTTCCAATTTAACAATATTGTTAACTTAACATCGTGACGATAAGTCACATGAAAACGTTATAAACAATTAATCCACCCAATCTTGTTTTAACTTTCTATCATAGTGTTATTCACATAGATACGTTATAAATATTTATTCCTTTTTTCTGACGTTTCCTTGTTCTTTGGACGAAGGAAAGTCCACAAGATTCTATTTTAACTATTTTCTTTTTAACTTTCTATCGTGGTGATAATCACATAGAACGTTAAAACATTTATTCCTTTTTTCTGACGTTTCCTTATCCTTCGGACGAAGGAAAGTCATATTATTATTCCACCCAATCTCCTGAATTCTTAATTAGCTGAATTAGTTCCTCAACAGCATTTTCTTCAGGGATATTCTTTTTTACTACTTCCCTATTTTTATATAAAGTGATTTTCCCGGGACCAGCTCCCACATATCCGTAATCGGCATCAGCCATTTCGCCAGGGCCATTTACTATACAACCCATAATACCAATTTTCAGACTTTTTAAATGCGTTGTTCGCTCCCTTATTTCTTTCGTAGTATTTTGCAAATCAAAAAGTGTACGTCCACATCCCGGACAAGAAATATATTCTGTTTTTGAAGTACGAACCCGGCTTGCTTGTAAAATTCCAAACGAAGTATTTACAATGTTTTGCTCATTAATATTTCCTTTACCTTGCCTGCCAGCAGGCAGGTTTTCGATCCAAATTCCGTCGCCCATTCCATCTAAAAACAAACCTCCGATATCACATGATGATTTCAATTGAAGATCTTCTAAATTATTTTCTTTGAATGTTTGTTTTATTATTACAGGAGTATGTGCTTCTGAGTTTATTAATTTGATAAATGCTGCACGTTGATCAGCAAAGCTGTTTTTGTTATTTGATTCCAAAACTAAAACAAGATTGTTTTGGTTCTTTATTTTTGAAATAAGGTCTTCGTCTAATTCACCACAATTTATCCTTAAAAAATTCAATGTTGGTGATGGTTTTTCTGATAAATAGAAATTATTGAACGTTGAAAAAAGAGGAAAAACATTTTCATTATGAAAAATCTGTTGCTCCCAGATTTCCTCATCAATAATATAATTTGAATCTCCGTTTGGAGTACTAACAGCAATACCTTTACCTAAATAAATAAATTCAGGTTTCAATTCATTTTTACTTGCTTCATTACCAATTACAACAGGAAGGTTTTCACATCCAATATTTAAAACTTGATTTGTTTTTCTTTTTGCGTACTCAAAAAAGTTTACTAAAACAGGACTTACCGATTTAATTTCCTTATGATCTACTTTTTCCGAAATATATTCTGCTAGTTTTTGAGCTACAGGAATTTCTTTTTCAGGTGCTTCTGTTAAAGAAACACGAATGGTATCACCAATTCCATCAGCTAACAATGTTCCAATTCCCACCGCTGATTTTATTCTACCGTCTTCTCCTTCTCCTGCTTCAGTAACTCCTAAATGCAACGGAAATTCCATATTCTCTTCTATCATTCGTGCAATAAGTAAACGATTCGAATGAACCATTACTCTTGTATTGCTCGATTTTAATGAAATTACAATATTGAAGAATCTCTCATGAACACAAATCCGCAGAAATTCCATTGCTGATTCAACCATACCTTCAGGAGTATCACCAAATAGGTTCATAATTCTGTCGGACAATGAACCATGATTTACACCAATACGAAGTGCTGTTTTATTTTTTTTGCAGATTTCAAGCAAAGGAATTAAGCTTTCCTCTATTTTTTTTATCTCTTCTTTATATTCTTCTGCCGTAAATTCTCCTTTTAGTGCATCAGATTTTTTGTCGACAAAGTTTCCTGGATTTATTCGCACTTTTTCAATTAATTCTGCGGCAGTAAAAGCCGCTTTTGGATTAAAATGAATATCTACAGCCACAGGAGTTTCAAATCCTGCTTCACGAATTCCTTTTTTTATATTTTCAAGATTTTCTGCTTCTTTAACACCTTGTGCTGTTATGCGCACGATTTCGCCTCCAGCCTCGATAATCCTAAGCGATTGGTCAATTGTTTCTGAAGTATTTAGCGTGTTCGTACTTGTCATAGATTGAATGCGAATAGGGTTATTTCCTCCCATTTCGATGTTTCCAATCTGAACCGAACTTGTTTTAAGTCGTTTGTATTGAAATAAATTGATGTATTCTTCGTATTTCATTTGATTATTTTATTGAGATATACAAAAATAGTAAAAAGCACTGAGCTTTTAGCCTTGAGCTACGAGCAATATAATATTACTCAAAGCTAATAGCTCACGGCTCGCAGCTTTAAAATTTTTTATCTATTTTCGTATCATCAAAAACAAAAGAAATGTCGATACAAGTAAAAGATTTAACCAAAATATACGGCGAACAAAAAGCGCTTGATCAAATTAGTTTTGAAATAAAAACAGGAGAAATTGTTGGATTTGTAGGGCCTAACGGTGCAGGAAAATCAACTACAATGAAAATCCTTACCGGATTTATTCCACCTTCATCAGGCGAAGCCAAAATAAACGATCTGGACCTTATTGAAAAATCACTTGAAATAAGAAAACACATAGGTTACCTGCCGGAACACAACCCTCTTTACCTTGATATGTATGTAAAAGAATACCTTGAGTTTGTTGCAGGAATTTATAAACTTGGAAAAAATACAAAATCAAGAATTAAAGAGATAATAGAACAAACCGGATTAAGCATTGAGCAAAAAAAGAAGATCGGAGCTCTATCAAAAGGATACAGACAAAGAGTTGGTCTGGCACAAGCCTTAATTCACGACCCAGAAATTTTAATTTTAGATGAGCCTACTTCGGGATTAGATCCAAATCAAATTATTGAAATTCGCAATTTAATTTCTGCTGTTGGTAAAGAAAAAACAGTATTGCTCTCAACACATATCATGCAAGAAGTGGAAGCTATCTGCGACCGCATTATTATCATAAATAAGGGTAAAATTGTAGCGGATGATTCCATCGACTCCATATACTCACACACCCAGGATCAACTAATTACAGTTATTGTTGAGTTTGATAAAACACCGGATCAAAAACAACTCGAAAACATTGAATTGGTTGACAAGGTTGCCAAATTAGATGATAAAAACTGGTTAATACAAAGCACCTCAACTGAAGATATTCGACCAAAAATTTTCAATTTCGCCGTGCAATCCGATTTAGCGGTCCTCTCTATGCAGAAAAAAGAAAAAAGCCTGGAAGAAGTTTTTCAGGAACTAACGAAACAATAATCATAACAAAAAGAATCATAACCAATAATTATGGAATTATGGGAAAAGAATCCTGTTCGGAATAAATTATTTTGTTTTGCAAAAAAGTTGTTCATACTTCGATATCCCAATAGTTATTGGGACGCATGACAACATATTTTCATCATTCTGTCACACTGAGCCTGTCGAAGTGTGGAAATAAAAATTAAATTTTTAAGTAAATGCGGATGAAATAGCCAAGATTCTATTCTCAATCTTCAAAAAAATCGTATCAACAAATAACATATAAATTGTTTACAACTAATCGCTAATTGATAACTGTTAATTGATAATTGAACATTGGTAATTGTAAATTGATAATTGAACATTGGTAATTGTAAATTGAAATAACTATTTTTGGCCTTTATTATTTTTAATCATTATAAATTAAATTTTATTATGGGATATTTATTTACATCTGAATCTGTCTCTGAAGGACATCCTGACAAGGTTGCTGATCAAATATCAGATGCTTTATTAGACGAATTTTTACGTCGCGATCCTGAATCAAAAGTTGCTTGTGAAACACTGGTAACAACTGGTTTAGTGGTTTTAAGCGGTGAAGTTCGTACAAAAGCATATATCGACGTACAGGAAGTTGCCCGAAGAGTTATTAAACGAATTGGTTATACCAAGCAAGAGTATCGATTTGATTCAGAATCCTGTGGTGTTATTTCTACTATTCACGAACAATCTCCTGATATTAATCAAGGTGTTGTGAGAGAAAAAGAAGAAGATCAAGGTGCCGGTGATCAAGGAATGATGTTTGGTTATGCAAGCAAGGAAACCGACGATTACATGCCATTGTCATTAGTTCTATCGCATGTATTATTGATAGAAATGGCAAAGATCCGAAGAGAAGGAAAAGAAATGACTTATCTACGTCCGGATTCAAAATCTCAAGTAACAATTGAGTATAACGATAATAACGAACCTCTAAAAGTTCATACAATTGTTGTTTCAACACAGCATGATGACTTTGATGAAGAAAAAGCAATGCTTGCAAAAATTAAGAATGATGTTAAAACAATTCTTATTCCAAGAGCAAAAGCATGTTTCCCTGAAAGAGTTCAAAAGCTATTTACTGATGATTTTATTTTACATGTAAATCCAACAGGTAAATTTGTTATTGGTGGACCTCATGGTGATACCGGACTAACAGGAAGAAAAATCATTGTTGATACATATGGTGGTAAAGGTGCTCACGGTGGTGGTGCATTTTCTGGAAAAGACTCATCGAAAGTTGACCGTTCAGCTGCTTATGCATCACGTCATATTGCAAAAAACATTGTTGCAGCGGGAATTGCAGACGAAGCTTTAGTTCAAGTAGCTTATGCTATTGGTGTGGCTGAGCCTGTTGGCTTATACATAAATACTTACGGCACTTCTAATGTTGATTTAACTGACGGTGAAATTGCTGAAAAAATCAATACCATTTTTGACATGCGCCCCGCAGCTATTGTAAAACGATTTGGATTGAAAAATCCTATTTTCGAAGAAACAGCAGCGTATGGCCATATGGGTCGTGATTTTAAAACTGGAAAAGTTGAAATCATAGAAGGCAGCAACGGCAATGAGAATTCAGTTCAAAAAGATGTTGAATTTTTTGCCTGGGAAAAATTAGACTATGTAGATAAAATAAAATCCGCATTCGCAATCTAAAATAAATTTATTGTCATCCTGAGCTTGTCGAAGGATGAACAAACAGTATTCTATTCACTCTTCGATAAACTCAGAGTGACAAAAATATTGGCCATGCTCAATTCGAGTGTGGCTTTTTTTGTTCATTGTTCAATAAACAATTACCATTTAACAGGTTTCATTTAGCAGGTATATTACTTTTTGATTGATAATTGTTAATTGATAATTGAAGTATTGATAATTGTTAATTGAAGCATTGTTAATTGTTAACTGAAAAGCTTATTTTTGTTGCATACCTGGGAATGTAGAATAATTATGACAAAAAAGTGGTTTGCATTATATACTAAATCAAGATCAGAGAAAAAAGTAAATCAATTACTTACCGATAAAGGTATAGAGTGTTACCTGCCGCTTGAAAAAAAACTCAAAGTATGGAGTGATCGTAAAAAATGGATTGAAGAACCATTTATCCACTCCTATATTTTCGTAAATATTGAAGAAAGCGAACTGCAAAAAGCATTGAACACTCCTGGCATTGTGAACGTTATTCGATTTGCTGGCAAACCAGCATATGTGCGTGAAGAACAAATCAAAACAATTCAGGCAATATTATCTGGAAAAGAGGATTTTGAGCTTAGCGCAGAAAGTTTTGAACCAAAGGAGAAGGTAGAAGTTGTTACGGGTAGTTTAAAAGGACTGATTGGAGAGATGGTTCATCATTTGAATAAATTTAAGGTTCTGGTGCGCATAGAATCAATAAACCAGAACATTTTAATAAAGATAAATCCTTCACATTTAAAGAAGGTTTAATTATATTTGATTGAGATAAAATTTGGAAGAAATATCCAAAAAGTATCTAAATGTCATTCCCTTGCAAAAGGGAATCTCTTAAATAAAAATAATTTGTTGATTTTTGAGATCCCCAATCAAGTTGAGGATGACAATCTTGACTTTTTGGTTATTATTAGCCGCTTGTTCGGACACACCTCAATATGTATCGGAGCTGTGACTGAGGAAGCGGAGCTGTACCTAAATCAATGATCAATAATACAATAAACAATTATCAGTGATAAGTGCTACATAAGCAATGAACAATAAAAAGGTATAATGGAAAAAAAGAATCCTGCTCTGGATAAGTCTTTTGATTTTGCAAAAAAGATTGTGTTTTTATATAAAGACATTACTGCTAAACATAAAGAGTATGTTCTTTCAAAACAAATTTTAAGAAGCGGGACATCAATTGGTGCTAACATTTCTGAAGCAAATGGAGCAATTTCAGAAGCTGATTTTTCTAATAAAATATCCATTGCATATAAGGAGTGTCTTGAAACAAAATATTGGTTAAAATTATTAAAAGAAACTAACTATATAACTGAATCAAAATTTAATCCGCTATTTGAAAATGCAGATGAATTAGGAAAGATTCTATTTTCGATCCTCAAAAAAACAAGAATAAATAAAAAGTAGTAATTTGCTAACTATTAATTGATAATTGTAGTATTGATAACTGTTAACTGATAATTGTAGTATTGATAACTGTTAACTGATAATTGTAGTATTGATAACTGTTAACTGATAATTGATAATTGATAATTGTTAATTGATAATTGTTAATTGTTAATTGAAGTATTGATTATTGCTAATTGAAAACTGATAATTGAAAAAGATGAAACTAAAACTTAAACACATTATTATATTAGGAGCACTTAGCATCTTGTTAGCATCGTGCAATTCATACGAGAAACTAACCTATTTACAGGATATTGAAGAAACAAAAGACGCTTCTATCTTCGAAAAGAACAAACCGGGATATAAAATACAAGCAGGCGATTTACTTTATATTCAAATATTAACTGAAAACCAGGAAATAAACCAGTTGTTTAATCCAACTATGAGCCCAACAAGCTCACAATATATCAGACCAGAAACCATGTTTTATACCGGATATCTGGTAAACGATTCTGGATATATTGAAATGCCTTTATTGGAGCGCATTTATGTTTCAGGACTCAATATTGATCAAATACAAGATTCAGTAAAACAAAAAGCTTTTCGTTATTTAAAAAATCCGCAGGTAATAGCACGACTAGCAAATTTTAAATTTACTGTTTTGGGTGAAGTAAAAGTTCCCGGTGTAAAACAGGTAACAGCTAACCAGGTAAATATTTTGGAAGCACTGGCTTATGGTGGTGATATTTCGTACAACGGAAACCGAAAAAAGATTCTTTTATTACGACAAACAGCTGAAGGAACACAGACATATAGAATAAATCTTTCGAAAGGCGATATTGTAGATTCGGAACTTTACTATATTATGCCTAATGATATTATTTATGTTGAACCTCTAAACTCAACCTTATTTAGAGAACAAGCTTCAGATTATGTTTTTGTTGTAAGTGCCTTATCTTCAACATTAACAGCGGTTGCTTTAATTCTTACATTACTAAAATAGCTTTTGGCGATTAGCCTTTGGCCTTTAGAAAAACCAAACATTAATATTGAAGCAAATATCACGCAGCCAAGAACTAAAAGCTAACAGCTAATAACTAACAGCGGTTGCTTTAATTCTTACATTGCTTAGATAAAAGATAGAAATCAGAATCCTGAAGTCAGTAATCAGAAGTTAGAAATTAAACCATTAGTTCATTTACAAACAATAATACTTGAAGCTTGTAGCTCATAGCTCATAGCTCATAGCTTGATTATTAGAAAGTAAAGGCTTAAATTTAAAAAAATAAAGTAACAACAATGGAACCCAACCAACCCCATAACAACATCTACCAAGAAGAAAGCATAGACATAAAAAAGTACCTTTTTAAGTTTTTAGCCAACTGGTACTGGTTTGCTCTTGCTTTAGGAATAGCCCTTTCCATAGCATATATGGTAAATCGTTACTCCGAACCAACTTACACTATTGGCTCTTCCATTATTATTGCCGACCAGCAAAATGAAGCTTCTAGCATTGAATCTATTGTACAAGAATTAGGACGTTTTCGGGTTCGTAAAAAAGCAGAAGTGGTAAATGAAATTTCCATTTTAAAATCTTACAAAATGGCTCGTCTGGCTTTAGAAGAATTGGATTTTGAAATTTTATACGTTGAAGTAGGGCGTAGAGAAATTGCTGAAACAAAAATGTACCATAACTGCCCTTTTATTGTAATTCCCGACACTACATTTGAGCAATTACATAACTACCCTGTGAATGTTAAAATTTTATCGGACAAAGAATACCTACTTGAAATTAACGACCGCTTTAATATTGAACGTAAAATGCAATTTAGTGAAGTATTCGAAGCCGAAATTTTTAAATTCAAAATTGAGCTTCGTGATACAGAAAAATTTGAATTTAACGAAAACACTTCCAATAAATATTTTTTCAGGTTTTCGGATATAAACACCCTTTCAAAAGCATATCAAAACAAACTTAACATCAATGTAAATGATGAAAAAGGATCCATTCTGAATTTAAGTATAAATGGTTTTGTACCGCAAAAAATGGCGGTATATCTAAATAAATTAACGGAAGTATATATTCGTTCTGCCTTAATTGAGAAAAATGAGCGTGCTGAAAATACTTTAGAATTTATTGATGAGCAACTTGATATTATTGTAAAAGACTTAAATGCAGCTGAAGTTCGCTTGCAAGATTTTCGAACTCAAAATAAAGTTATTAATTTAAGTCAAAAGGGAAGTTTGCTTTTTAATGAGTTAAGCAATATCCAAAATGAACGATTTATTTACGATGTTAAAGCCAAGTACTTAGAATATGTGGAAACTTGTTTACAGGAAAAAGAACCGAACGAAGCGGTTGTTGCTCCTTCTGTTTTAGGTATTTCAGATCCTGCGCTGCAAAAATTAATTGAAACTTATAATACTCGAATAGCAGAAAAAACAAAATTTAGTAACGTTGCAAAAGAAGATGCGCCCAATATTATTATTATTCAAAACGAAATAAACAATCTGAGAATTACTTTGAGTGATTATATTGTTTCAACCAAAGAAACCAACCAAATTGCTCTTAATGCCTTTAATCAAAAAGAAGTTTTGGTTAACCAACAAATTTATAAATTACCCTTAAACGAACGTCAGCAAATAAATATTGAGCGAGAATATAAATTAAACAACGAACTTTATACTTTCTTGTTGGAGAAGAGAGCAGAAGCAGGTATTACCAAAGCATCCAATGTAGCCGACAACAAAATTTTGGACATTGCCCGCCCGGAAAATGCGAATCAATTAACACCAAAACGTTCTCAAAACTATTTAATCGCTTTAGTGTTAGGTTTGGGTATTCCTGGAGCAGTAATTCTGTTGCTCGATTTTTTAAATACCAAAATTGAAGACAAAAAAGATATTGAACGTAATACTAATATTCCGATTATTGGAACCATAGGCCATAACGAAACACATAGCAATATTCCTGTTTTTATTGACCCCAAATCGGGATTGGCAGAATCATTCCGTACTCTGCGAACCAACTTACAATACATTCTTCGCGAAAAAAATCAAAAAACAATTATGATTACTTCCACCATAAGTGGTGAAGGAAAAACATTTGCTGCAGTAAATCTGGCTGCAATTATGGCTATGTCAGAAAAGAAAGTGTTGCTTATAGGCCTCGATTTACGAAAACCTAATATGCATAAAATATTTGAGTTGCCAAACGAAATTGGAATAAGCACTTATTTAAGCAATCAAAACGAATACAAAGAAGTAATTAAAGAAACCCATATCGATCATTTATTTATTGCCCCTTCTGGCCCAATACCGCCAAACCCTGCAGAATTAATTGAAACAGAACGCATGAAAAGCTTTTTTGAACAGGCAGCAAAAGACTTTGATTATATTGTAATTGACACGCCTCCAATTGCTTTAGTAACCGATGCTTTATTGATAAGCCAATATTCCAGTGCTAATCTGTTTATGATAAGGCAACGCTACAGTAACAAACATGTGTTCGATTTAATTAACAAACTGCAACAAGAACAGAAAATACCTAACATGAATCTTTTGGTAAATGATCTAAAAATCCCTAAATACTATGGTTACAACTATGGTTATGCTTACGGATATGGATATGGTTACGGATATGGACTTAATAAAAACCAACTCTAATTTTAAAAAGAAATCATATGAAAGTTATTATTTTATGTGGGGGTATGGGTACCCGACTACGTGAAGAAACAGAATATAAACCAAAACCAATGGTTGAAATTGGAGGAAAACCTATTTTATGGCACATTATGAAGCATTATTCCCATTATGGATTTAATGAATTTGTTTTGGCTTTAGGTTATAAAGGTGATGTTATTAGAGATTATTTCCTTAATTATTATAATTACAATCGAGATTTTACTGTAGATTTAAGTACAGGTGATGTACAAATTATGAACGAAGTAAGTAAAAATAATTGGAAAGTTACTATAGTTGAAACAGGCGATGATTCTATGACCGGGTTTCGTACCAAGTTAGCAGGGAAATATATTACCGAAGATAATTTTATGCTGACATATGGTGATGCAGTAGCTAATGTTGATATTCAAAAATTAGTTGGGTTCCATAAAGAGAAGGGTACAATTGGAACAGTAACAGGAGTTTATCCTCCAAGCAGATATGGCGATTTAGTGCTTAAAGGAGATATTGTGAGTCAATTTAAGCAACAGTTAAAGGACGTAGAAAATCAACAGCCTATTAATGGCGGATATTTTGTTTTTAAACGTGAGTTTTTAGATTATATACCTAACAATTTAAATGCTGACTTAGAAAAAAAAGCCATGGATGAAATTGTTGCAGAAAACAACCTATCGGTATTTCAACACAAAGGTTTTTGGCACTCAATGGATACTTATAGAGATAATTTGCAATTAAATAAGATGTGGAAAGAAAATCCAATCTGGAAGATATGGGAGTAAATAATTACCTGAATATTTATAAAGGAAAAAAAGTTCTGGTTACAGGACATACAGGATTTAAAGGCTCATGGCTTACAATTTGGCTTTATAAATTAGGAGCTGAAGTGGTTGGGATTTCTTTAGATCCCAAAACTCCGAAAGATAATTTTGTCCTATCGAAAATTGGCACTAAAATAAAGGATTATCGAGTTGACATTAGAAATTTAACTGATGTAGAAAAAATCATTGAAAAAGAAAAGCCTGAAATCTTATTTCACTTAGCAGCACAACCTATTGTATTGGATAGTTATAGTAATCCTGTATATACTTACGAAACAAATATTATGGGTACGGTTAACCTGCTAGAAGCTCTTAGAAAATCAACATCTATAAAAACAGGAATATTTATAACTACAGATAAGTGTTATGAAAATATAGAAAAAGATTACAGTTATAAGGAAATTGACCCTATGGGCGGATTTGATCCATATAGTTCAAGTAAAGGAGCCGCTGAACTAGTAATTAGTTCGTACCGTCGTTCATTTTTTCAGGATTCAGAAAAAAAAATTGCTTCAGCTAGGGCTGGAAATGTTATTGGTGGAGGAGATTGGTCGCCATATAGGTTGATGGTTGATATTATAAAATCGATACAAAACAATGTGAATATTGAAATAAGAAATCCAATTGCCACTAGACCTTGGCAGCATGTATTAGAGCCCCTTGGAGCATATTTGCTTTTAGGTGCTAAAATGAATGAAGAAAGGAAATATGATGAGGCCTGGAATTTTGGACCTGAAAAAGAAAATATTGTTACTGTTAGAGAGCTTTTAGATAAAACAATTGCAGAATATGAACAAGGTAAATGGAAGGATGTTTCTGATAACGAAAAGTTGCATGAAGCAAAACTTCTTTCTTTAGATATAACGAAAGCTAAAACAACACTTAATTGGCAGCCAGTTCTTGATCTTGATGAAACAATAAAATATACAGTTGAATGGTATAAATTATATAAATGCGAAAACGTTATGGATTTATGTATAAAACAAATAGAAAAGTATACTAATAAATGGAAATTAAAGAAAGAAAATTAAAGGGTATTTTTGAAATATCTTTAAGTCCTCATATTGACAATAGAGGTTTTTTTATGAGAACTTTTGACAATAAAATATTCAGCGATAAAGGCCTAAATAGAAATTGGGTTCAAGAAAATCATTCCCGATCAGAAGAAAAAGGAATAGTAAGAGGTTTGCACTTTCAATTTCCCCCTTATTCTGAAACTAAAATGGTTAGATGTATAAGTGGAGCCATTTTAGATGTATTTGTTGATATTAGAAAAAACTCTGAAACCTTTGGGCAGTGGGATGCTATTGAACTTACAGCCGAAAATAAAAAAATGATATTTATACCAAGAGGTTTCGCACATGGATATTGTACTTTAACAGATATTAGCGAAGTTGTTTATAAGGTTGATAATTATTATTCGCCTGAACATGAAAGTGGATTATTATGGAATGATGTTAATTTGAAAATTGATTGGCCAGTAAACAAACCTTTTCTTTCTGAAAAAGATAAAAATAATCAGACCCTTAAAAAGTTTGTTCAGCAGTATAAAGCAATTGAAACCAAATAATATGAACATACGATTATTTAAACCATCAGTAGGAGAAGAAGAACTCGAAAATATAAAACAAGCATTCGAACGATCTTGGATAGGTCTTGGTCCTAATGTTAATGAGTTTGAAAAAAGATGGGCTGAGTTTATTGGCAGTAAAGAAGCCATTGGTGTTAATTCTGCAACAGCAGCATTACATTTAGCTATTAAATGCTTTAATTTCCCCGAAGGGAAAAAGGTTTTAGTACCATCTCTAACTTTTGCTGCAACTGCAACTGCAATACTATATAATAGGTTAATACCTGTATTTGTAGATTCTAATCCAATTACATTAGGAATGGATTTAGAAGACATGAAAAATAAATACACAACTGATGTTGTTGCTGTTATGCCCGTGCATTACGCAGGACATCCAGTCCCAATGGATGAACTTATACTCTGGGCTAATGAAAAAGGATTAAAAGTAATTGAAGATTGTGCACATACGGCTGGAGCACAATATAAAGGAAAAGCATTGGGAACATGGGGAGACATTGGATGTTTTTCATTTGAAGAAAAAAAATTAATGACTACTGGCGATGGTGGAATGATTGTTTCAAATAATCCCGAGTTAATTAAAGATGTAAAAGCATACCGTTGGGTTGGAATAGATAAAGATAACTGGAAAACAGCACAAGCCTATACCGATTCTAATAAAGATGCTATGCATTGGTTTTACGAAATTAACCTCTTAGGTTATAAATATAATATGAACGATTTGGCTGGAGCAATCGGATTAGCACAACTCCAAAAACTCCCCAAAATGAATGAAAGGCGTTCGAAAATTATTCAAATGTATTTAGATGGTATAAAAAATATTAAAGGAATAATTCCTCTGCTACCATTTGAACCTGAAAATTATGTTTATCAAATGTTTGGTGTTCGATCTGAAAACCGTGATGAACTTATGATTTATCTTAAATCTAAGGGAATCGCTACTGGATGTCATTATACTCCTTTAAGTCTGCAACCGCTGTTCAAACCCTTTGCTGGAAATTGTGATTATATAGAAAAAGAAGCAAATAAGTTTATTACCCTTCCATTACATGCAGATTTAACAAACGGAGAAGTACTTTATGTAATTGAGCAACTAAATACATTCAATTTCTAAATAATGGAATCCATTGGACAAAAAGTTGATTTATGGACAAATGAATGGAAAGAACTTAGTATTAAGTCTGAAATAGGTATGTGGGATTATTTTGGCTTAAGACCTTGGATCTTGAAATATACACCTAGATACGGAGAAGTCTTGGAAGCAGGATGTGGCTTAGGTCGATATAATTTCTACTTATCACATTTTGGAATAAATATCTGTGGTTTAGATTTTTCAGAAGAAACTATTGATCATTTAAATAGTTGGCAAAAAAAGAATGGCTATAATCTTAAATTTATTACTGGAGACGTTAAGAACTTGCCTTTTAAAGATAATTCATTGAGTGGGTACTTATCTTTTGGAGTAATTGAACATTTTAAAGAGGGTCCAAAAGAAGTATTAGATGAAGTATATCGAGTGCTGAGACCTGGAGGAATTGCGATAATTACAACTCCTAATAAATCTTGGAATGTTAAAAGAAATGTTCTTAAAAGAAAAATAAAACACTTAATCAAAAAGGTTATAGGAATAAAAGTTATTTCAGAGCCTTTTTTTCAGTATGAATATACTCCCGATCAGTTAAAAAAATTTATGCTTGAATCTAATTTGTTTCCGTTAGAAATATCTGGAGGCGATTACTTATACACTTTTACAGAATATGGCAATTTTAAAGGAAATAACATACACCCAAAATCTTTTGCCTATAAATACTCTCCTATTTTAGATAAAAGTTTTCTTAAAAAAATGGGTGCTCAGTCTATTTCTATTTCAACAAAGATTTCTGAAAACATGCATTGTTTTTTTTGTGGAAATAAAAATGCACATAAAGAAAGTTTGAATAAATTTAATGTGCCAATTTGTGAAAATTGCATTGAAAAAGAAATAAGTAATTACTACTTAAAAGAAACTCCTACCCACTTTCATGACAAATATTTAATTAATCCTAAAGTGCTAAAACCCGCAAAAAATAATTGTGACTTTTGTAAGAAGGAATATATTTCCAATGAATTATTTGAAGATTTTGGTTTCAATAAAAATATTTGTCCTGATTGTTTGACTAATGTCGAAACAAACTTGAAGCTTTCAAACGAAAACACTAAACCAATCTGGAGAAAAAGAAAACAATGAAATATTTTCATCCAAGAATTGTTTTTAGAAAAACAAAAGCGATTTATCAAACAAGTAAATTCTTCTTTAAAAAAGCAGTTTATGGTCCCGACATTGCAAATGATTATCTGAAACTCTGTAACAAAGAAGCAGTTCTTTCAATACTTTTAAAACATGGTGCTAAAATAGGTGACAACTGTGATATTGAATCTGGCTTAACTTTTCATAATTGCACTAATTTCTTAAACCTTACCATGGGTAATAACTGTCATATTGGGAAAAATTGTTTCCTTGATTTAAGAGATAAAATCGTTATTGGAAATAATGTTACAATATCTATGAAT
>Ga0209692_10001848_pt1 | contig 26210 bp, 27 predicted proteins | sample tdDd472_FD_187129 | JGI IMG/M metagenome (GOLD analysis project Ga0209692, IMG submission 187129) | Marine sediment microbial communities from the Atlantic coast under amendment with organic carbon and nitrate - tdDd47.2 (SPAdes)... | ecosystem: Environmental > Aquatic > Marine > Coastal >... | reverse complement strand
CATAGGAATAAGTGAAGAAAATATACCTAAGCTTTTTAAAATTGATGAAAGTTATACTACTGTTGGTACAGAAAGAGAAAAAGGCACTGGGCTTGGACTTATTTTATGTAAAGAATTTGTTGAAAAAAATGGTGGAATAATAAAAGTGAAAAGTGAATTAGGAAAAGGAAGCACGTTCTCATTTAATCTTCCTACATTACAACCTTCCCATAAATAATACTAGATGTAGAATGCATAAATTATTAAAAAAGCCCTGATCACTCAGGGCTTATATTTAAAATTTTACTTTATTTAATCCTAATGCGCTAAGCATCCATTTTGGTAATGGTTTCCTCGGATCCCTCTTCTTCATATTTAAGTACAAGCCAAACTTTTTAAGTACAGGCACTTTGTGTGTTTCAACAAATTCGATTAAAGTACCATCAGGATCTTCAATATATGTAAAATGACCTGCAGCTTCGCCCATATCAAAGCTATTATCTTGGTTATGCTTAACAGAACTATCTACCGTAAACGGAAATCCTAATGATTCGCATTCTTCTTTCAACGAATCCATTCCGCTCATATCGTAACATAGATGAATAAAACCAAGATCGCCCCAGAAGCGTCCTTCAAAAATTTTCTTAGGTTCTCTTTCAAATACCTGAACCAACTCAATATAACTATCGCCTAATAATGGACTAAAACTACCTTCACGTTTTTTCGATGATTTCAGTAAAACTCTTCTGAATTTATTCTTTCCACCGGGTAAATTAGCAAAGTCGTTAAATACTTCTTCTTTATCAGAAACAACTTCGTCGTAACCAAGAATATTGCTATAAACCTTTAAGGCATTCTCAATATTTGTAACACCAATAATGGCACCAGCAACAGCACCAGTTAATTTTCCTGTATTTTTAAAGAAATCAGACTCTTGAATAACCTGAAATATATTTCCATATAAATCTTTAACAAAGAAATGATCATTGTAGAAATCACCTAATACGTTAAGATTACGGGCTTTAAATTCATCAAAAGCTTTTTCAGCATTTGGACTTTTAATTTTTGCAATATTAATTCCTAAATCACCTAACTGAATCTCAAATTTAGCAGCTTCAGGAGTACGGCTTGTATATTGCCAAATTTCAAATCCACCACCACCAGACATATTCATTGCAAGAGCAGCGTGTCTCTTATGAGGTTTTCCTCCTGTATAAGGTAACATTAATTCTGCAACAGTGTCATCTTCAAAAATTCTGACATCCATACCAAAATTCTCCTTATACCATTTCCAAGCTTCATACACATTTGGAACTCCAACACCAATTTGCTGAATTCCACTAATTAATTTACTCATTTATATAATATTTATGTTGGATTAATTTTGCGGGCTAATTTATAAAATAATTTTGGTAAAAATTTATGTATATAAACCATTAATAATTCCTTTGCCCCTATTAATACTTCTTTTTTGTCTTTTCTAATTGCCTTTACGTATTGCTTTGCACATTTCTCTGAAGTAATACCAGTACCTTGCCCTTCGTCCATCTTTCCATGTGCCGTACCATCTTTAGTCAATGCATGAAATGAAATATTTGTTTTTATACGTCCAGGAAATGCAATTAGAACTTTAATATTGTAATCATAAACCTCTGCTCTAAGTGTTTCAAAGAAACCGTGTATTGCATGCTTTGCAGCCGAATATGCAGATCTTAAAGGAAACCCAAATTTACCTGAAATACTGCTTGTAGCAGCAATATAACCGCCACCATTTTTTATCATATATGGCAAAACAGTTTTTGTTAATGCAATTGTTCCAAAATAATCTATTTCCATTATTTTTCTATCAATATCAATTGAAGTATCAACAACCATTGATCTTTGACTTATTCCAGCATTATTAACTAATACATCAATTTTTCCAAACTTTGAAATTAAGTCATCTGTAATGGTTTGCATCTTTTCAATTTCAGTTACATCTAAAAATTGAATGAAACATTCAGAACCTAATTTCTCACAATTCAACTTTACATTGTCGAGCTCTTTTTGTTGATTCGACGAGATAATAAGTTTGGCACCTTGTAGAGCAAATTCATACGTTAAAGCCTCTCCTATTCCGGAAGAGGCTCCTGTTATCCATACTACTTTATTTTTAAAAAACATTTCTTAATTATGTTGTATCATTATAAAATTAAATGGTAATGATATCATTTCTGAAAAATCTTCACCAACCTCTTTCATGTCATCATCTCCATCTTCAAAATACCAGTTAACTTTTATTATTAATTTCTCATTCATAAAATCTTTAATAATTACTAAAATATCAGATATAAATTTGGCTGATGCTGAATTAAAATAATCTAATTTAAAAGTAAAATTAAAAGGTGCTTCAATGTACGACTCAAGATCTCCTTTATCAATAACATTCTCAAAATATTTTCTAAGAATATCTATTATTGGATAATAAAACTCACGTACATTTTCAGGTCTGGAATTACCTTCCATTTCAAATATTTTCTTTTCTGGATCGAAAATTACTTTTGGTGATTTTTCCTGTGCGGATATATATAGTCCTTCCATATCAGAAATTTAATTTTTAAAGATTAATTGCATTGCAAAATAAGAAAACTTATCATTTATTTTTTCAAAATCAAATTTAATTTTTTGGCCTGTAAGTTTAGACATCACTATTAAACCTAAACCAGCACCTCCTTTTTCCGAGATTTCAGCGTTTGAAAGTGAATTTTTGTACAATTCATTAACCTCATTTTCATCAAGTTCATTTAAATAGTTGAGTCTTTTTACGATTTTTTCACTATTCTTGTTCAACACAATATTCCCTGTATGAATAAGGAAACTCCCTGCAATTCGTTCAACAATAAATCGTGGAGGATAATCTACCAGCAACTCGTGGTTTTCTTCATTTAAATCTGAATGTTTTAATATATTATCAAGACATTCAACCGATAATGAATAAATTCTTTTTCTTAGTGTTTTATTATCAGTAACCTTATTATTAAGAAATATTTTTAAATGATGTAGCATCTCATCAATAACATCTAAGCTAATATAACCCTTATGATTAACAACTACATCATAACTTTCCATAAAGAAAAAATTTACCCCTTTAATGAAGACTATTCATTTTTTGTAAAAACAAAACATAAAATTAACCTTATTAATGAAAAAACAAAAATCCTTAACAAATTTCTTGTTATCAATAAATTATTAAAAAAATCCCGCTTAAATAAAATTTCATTAACTTGTTAACATTAACTTAACATTGATTTAATTATAAATTAACCTAAATAGGTCTTTATTAATAGTAACTATAGGTAATTTTGATGCAAATTTAATCAATATTAAAAATGGAAAATTTTTACATTATTCTTGTTGTAATCCTCTTTGCATTAGCGATCTCTGACCTAATTGTAGGAGTTAGTAATGATGCTGTTAACTTTTTAAATTCAGCAATTGGTTCAAAAGTAGCACCTCGCTATGTTATTATGATAATAGCAAGTGTCGGTATTTTGGTTGGAACTACATTTTCAAGTGGTATGATGGAAGTTGCCAGAAAAGGTATTTTTCATCCTGATCAATTCTATTTTTCAGAGATAATGATCATATTTTTAGCTGTCATGCTTACCGATGTTGTTCTCCTGGATGTTTTTAATACTTTAGGTTTACCAACATCAACAACTGTTTCAATTGTTTTTGAGCTTTTAGGTTCTGCAGTAGCAGTCGCGTTAATAAAAATAAAACATTTAGGACAAACTGCAAGTGATTTGGTTATGTATATTAATTCAGGGAAAGCACTTGCAATTATATCAGGGATATTGCTCTCAGTTGTGGTAGCATTTAGTATAGGAGCTTTGGTAATGTATATTACTAGATTAGTTTTTTCGTTTAATCATAAAAAAACTTTTAGTCGCTTTGGTGCAATTTGGGGTGGTATTGCAATTACTGCTATTACATATTTTATATTAATAAAAGGTGCAAAGGGTTCTTCTTTTTTATCTGCAGAAACAACAGATTGGATAAAAGGAAATACTTCCTTAATAATACTATATAGTTTTGTTGGATGGACAGTTTTACTACAATTACTATATTGGGTAGTTAAATTAGATATCTTAAAAATGATTGTGCTTGTAGGAACTTTTGCATTGGCAATGGCATTTGCAGGAAATGATTTAGTAAACTTTATTGGAGTACCATTAGCGGGACTAAAATCGTTTCAAACCTTTTTAGCTGATCCTGGAGCTGACCCAGATGGATTGCTTATGGTAGCTTTAACAGGCAAATCAAAAGCAAATACATTTATTCTTCTTATTGCTGGATTAGTAATGGTTGTTACTTTATGGTTATCCAAAAAAGCAAGAAAAGTTACAGAAACCGAACTGAATTTAAGTAGACAAAGTGCTGGAAGTGAAAGATTTGGATCAAGTCTTCTTTCTAGAACAATTGTTCGAACTGCTTTGGATATAAGTAATGCTGTGAATAAGGTTACTCCTAAGGTAATGAAAAAAAGTATATCAAAAAGGTTTGATGATTCAGATTATAGAAAAAGCATTAAAACAATGAAAGATGCTCCTTCATTTGATATGGTAAGAGCATCTGTAAACCTAACAGTTGCTAGTATTCTAATTTCTTTTGCTACTTCTTTAAAGCTCCCATTATCTACAACTTATGTAACTTTTATGGTTGCAATGGGAACATCATTGGCCGATAAAGCGTGGGGTCGCGAGAGTGCAGTTTATAGAATAACTGGTGTAATTGCAGTGATTGGTGGTTGGTTTATGACAGCAATAACAGCTTTTACTGTTGCGTTTATTATTGCCTTTGTTATAAGTTGGGGTGGTGCAATTGCTATAGGAGCATTTGTTTTACTTGCTTTATATACTGTAACACGAACACACATATCATTTCGTAAAAAAGAAAGTAGAAAACACCTAGTAAAAAGACTTGATGATGACGAGCTTCATGCAGATAATATAATGACAAAATGCTCTCTTGAAGTAAGGAGAATGTTAAAATCTGTTGTTAATATTTTTAATGAGACTGTTGTTGGATTAACGCATGAAGATCGAAAATCGCTTAAAAACGTGTGTAAGGAAGTTGACGAGTTAAACACAGAAGCAAAACTGCTAAAAAATAATGTTCATAATACTCTATTAAAGCTACAAGAAGCAGAAGGAGAAACAGGACACTATTATGTGCAGGTTATTGATTATTTAAGAGAAATGGCTCATGCTTTATCCTTCATTTCGCATCCTAGTTTCGATCATGTTGATAATAATCATAAACCTTTACTTAAAGCACAAACAAATGAATTAGATGAACTCAATAAGAGCATTACTGATTTATTTGAAACAATTATTTTAACAATTGAAAAAAATGAATTTGATAATATTCCAGGTTTAATTGAAAAGCAACAAATTATTTTAGACTCACTTAAAGCTGGTCGTAAGGAGCAGATTAAAAGAATAAAAAGTGATGAAGCAGGAACTAGAAATAGTATTTTATATCTTGGAATAATGAATGAAATAAAGAATTTCTTATTGCAATCAATAAATCTAGTAAAAGCTCAAAGAGACTTTGTTGAATATCAATTGAATAATAAAAAATAATTATTAAATCAAATATATATTAAAAGCCGACTTTTTGTCGGCTTTTTTATTTTTAACTTGATATATTAAATATAAAACCCTGAATATTTGAATTTTAAATTAAATTACATCTTATAACAAAACTGTAACATTCCCTTAACATTCAAGTAACATTTGTTCTTCATCTTTGCATCAGTAATTATTTACTCAAATTTTATACTTAAAACAAAATGAAACAAATAAAATTTACTCTTATTGCATTGCTAATTGCAACTTCTGCTATTTACGCACAAGAAGCTTCAACTGAAGAATTCGTTCCTTCTGGTAGTCCAAGTGTTAAGATATTCTCAAATGCACATTCAACTTTTATTGATGGTAAGAACTCTTCTGCATTTGAAATACAAAGAGCATATTTTGGATACAAATACTCATTAAGTAAAAACTTTTCTACAAAAATTACTTTGGATGTTGGAGATCCAGGTACAGGAAAACTACAAATGACAGCTTACTTAAAAAATGCAGCTTTAGAATATAAAAAAGGTGGTTTAATAGTAAACTTCGGATTAATTGGATTATATGGTTTTAAAGCACAAGAAAAACAATGGGGCTATAGATATATCTATAAATCATTTCAGGATGAGCATAAATTTGGATCAAGTGCAGACCTAGGGGCAAGCGCAGTTTATAAGTTCGCCGATTTTATTAGTGCCGATTTGATGATCTTAAACGGTGAAGGTTATAAAAATCTACAATCAGACAATACTTACAAAGGTGCAATGGGTATAACATTAACTCCCATTAAGAATCTGAACTTTAGAATTTATTATGACTATATGAGTACTAGTGTGGCACAATCAACATTAGCACTATTTGTCGGGTATAAAGCTAATATGTTTAAAATAGGTGCTGAATATAACATGCAAAAAAACAATAAATTAGTTGAAGATCATGACTTAACGGGCATCTCAATTTATACTACTGTTATTGCATCAAAGAAAATCAACTTTTTTGCAAGATTAGATAACCTTAGTTCATCAAAATTAGAAGGTGATGCTGATGTTTGGAACCTTGCAAAAGATGGACAAGCTTACATATTTGGTTTAGAGTACAAACCAGTTAAAGGAGTAAAAATATCTCCAAACTTTCAAGCTTGGAGTCCAAAAGATGAAAATTCTCCTTTTGAATCAAGTGTCTATTTAAATTTTCAATATAGTTTCTAAAAAATTAAAACTTTAAAATAAAAAACAATGAAAAAATTATTAATTATACTATTATCAGTTGCAATATTCGCTTCATGCGGAGGAAATAAATCCGAAGAAGGAACCGCAAATGAATCTAAAAAAGTAACATTAACAGCAGCGGGAGCAACATTTCCAATGCCATTTTATAACCTTGCATTTAAAAAATACACAAAATCTACTGGTTTACTATTAACGTATGGTGGTATCGGTTCAGGCGGTGGAATAAGAAGTTTAAAAGATCAAGTTGTTGATTTTGGCGCTACTGATGCATTTTTATCTGATAAAGATCTTGATGAAAATCCTTTAACAGTAATACATATTCCAACTTGTATTGGTGCGGTAGTAATTGCATATAACTTACCTGGAGTTGAAAGTGTTAAACTTTCTAGTAGCCTTTTAGAAGATATATTTATGGGTAAAATTACCAAATGGAATGATAATAAATTAATAAAAGCGAATCCAGGAGTTAATCTTCCAAATATGGACATTACAGTTGTTCATCGTTCTGATGGAAGTGGAACAACTTTCATTTTCAGTGATTATATGAGTAAAATTAGTTCAGCATGGGAAGAACAAGTAGGAAGAGGTAAATCTTTACTTTGGCCTACAGGAATTGGTGCAAAAGGAAATCCTGGAGTAGCTGGAACAATTTCACAAACTCAAGGTGCAGTTGGTTACATTGGTTCTGAATATGCATTTGCACAAAATATCTCATTTGCTTTAGTTGAAAATAGTTCTGGAAACTATATTGAACCTACTATAGAATCTATTAGTGCTTCAGCACAAGGTGAAATTCCTACTGACACCAGAGTAATGTTAACTAATTCAATGGATCCAAATGCTTATCCTATTAGTGGGTTTACTTGGGTGATTTTTTACAGAGAACAAGCATATAATAACAGATCAAAAGCTCAAGCTGTAGAAACAATCAAATTTCTTGATTGGTTAATAAGCGAAGAAGCTCAAGCTATTGCTCAAAGCGTACATTATGCACCGCTTCCTGCAAAAGCAGTTGAGTTATCAAGAGAAATTTTAAAAAACATTACCTATGAAGGACAAATTGTTCTCAAATAAAAGAAATAAATTAAATGAATAGTGAAAAAATAACAAAGTATGTTTTATTTTCTATCTCATTAATAATACTATTTATTTTTGCAGGCATGGTACTATCTTTAATAGGTGGAGCCATGCCTACTTTTCGTGAATACGGTATAAAATTTATTATTTCTCCCGATTGGAATCCTACTGAAGGAAGAGAATCATATGGTGCACTGCCTTTTATTGTTGGAACACTAGTAACTTCTCTCCTAGCCCTATTAATTTGTTTGCCTTTATCGTTTTCCACATCACTTTTTGTTGCCGAATACTATAGAAAAACAAAAGTAGCAAAAGTGTTAGGTTCAATGGTTGATCTTCTGGCCGGTATTCCATCTATTGTTTATGGCCTATGGGGTTTTTATGTTTTAAGGCCCTTAATAGTTTCGCTTGGATTAAGTGGTCAGGGTTTTGGAATTTTTACATCCTCGTTAATATTAGCTATTATGATTATTCCATATGCAACTTCATTAAGTAATGAAATTATTGCAATGGTTCCGAATGAATTAAAAGAAGCAGCTTACTCATTGGGAGCTACAAGAATGGAAGTAATCTTTAGTGTTATAATTCCAAATGCTCGTTCAGGAATTGTGGCTAGTTATATTTTAGCCTTAGGAAGAGCCTTGGGAGAAACGATGGCTGTAACAATGCTAATTGGAAATGCAAATGTAATTCCTACTAGTTTATTTGGAACAGGAAATACTATGGCGAGCCTTATCGCAAATCAGTTTGGCGAAGCTCAAGGATTAAAGCTTAGCTCTTTAATTGCTATTGGATTGTTATTATTTGTGATTACCGCGATTGTAAATGCAGCTGGAAAGTTTATTATTAAAAAATTCTCTTAATGAGTAATATTGCATTAAATAGCGACATACCATTATCTGTACAATTTAAAGATAAAACTGACTACAGAAATGCTAAAAACAGAATATTTAAAACTGTTGTGATTATTCTGTCTATAATAACCATTTCTCCTATAGTTTTAATTATTGGGAAGTTGATTATTAAAGGTATAAGGCAAATTAATTTAGACTTTTTTACCAGCGTTGCCCCTGATACTTTTGAAGCTATGATGGCAATATTGAGTGGAGATCGAATTCCTGGCGGTATTGCTAATGGAATAACTGGAACACTATTAATTGTATTTCTTGCAGCAGTAATTGCTATTCCTATTGGTATAATATCGGGTATTTATTTATACGAAAATCAAGATAAAAGATATGCCAATCTAATTAGAAACATTACAGATATTTTACAAGGAGTTCCTTCAATAGTCTTGGGTATAATAGGTTATATGTGGGTAGTTATTAATATTACAAATGGCTATTCTGCAATAGCCGGAAGCGCAGCTCTTGCAATTATGATGTTACCATTAATTGTGCGATCAACCGAAGAAACAATGAAAATGGTTCCGGAGAATATAAAAGAAGCAGCTGTAGCTCTTGGAGTACCTTATCATAAAATAATTATAAGAGTAATGATACCTTCAAGTTTTAGCGGCCTAGTAACAGGTATATTATTAGCAATATCGAGAATATTAGGAGAAACAGCTCCACTTTTACTTACAACGCTTGGTAGTCCAGCTATAAATATGGACATTACTCAGCCTACAAGTGCAGTTCCTTTACTAATCTGGAATTTTTATAATGATCCAAACTTGGTTGATTTAATTTGGAGTTCATCCTTATTCTTAATGGGGATGGTACTAACATTAAATTTAGTTGCTAAAAGAATTGTTGCCAAAAGAGAAAAATAACAGACAATGTCTGAAATAAAAATTGAGAATCTGAAAAAGCAAGATTAAACATTGTATCGCAAATAATAGTTTAATCGCAATTAAAAAAGAATGAAAGAAAATAATTTAGATATAAAAAACCCTATCTTAAGTATAGAAGATCTTTCGATTGCATACATTCAAGATAAGTATGCAGTGAAGAATGTTAATGCAAAGATTGAAAGTAAAGCAATTACTGCTATTATGGGACCTTCAGGATGTGGAAAAAGCACTTTATTAAGAGCAATAAATCGCATGCATGAACTTTATCCTAATATTACTACAAAAGGAAATATACGTTTAGGAAACGTTAATATATACGAAATGGATACCATTAAGCTAAGACGAAAAATTGGAATGGTTTTCCAACGTCCAAATCCATTTCCAACAATGAGTATTTATGATAATGTTATTGCAGGTTATAAACTTAATGGTCACAAATTAAAAAAAGATCAAAGAGATGAAATTGTTGAAAAATCTTTAGTGGATGTAACTCTTTGGGATGAAGTAAAAGATTCACTTTTTAAAAAAGGCACATTTCTTTCAGGCGGTCAACAACAAAGGTTATGTATTGCGAGAGCTCTTGCCTATAATCCTGAAGTTATTTTATTAGACGAACCTACATCAGCTCTCGATCCAATAGCAACTGCGAAAGTTGAAGAACTTTTAGTTGATTTAAAGAAAAAATATACTATTGTTTTAGTTACTCATAATATGTCGCAAGCAGCTAGAATATCTGATTATAGTCTTTTTATGTATTTAGGAGAGCTTGTGGAATACGGAAAAACAAATTCTATGTTTACAAATCCGATTGACTCAAGAACGGAAGCATATTTAACCGGTCAGGTTGGATAAATAAGTTGCAGTTATTTTATAAATTAGTAAATGAAAAAAATAAAATGATGAATGTTAAGAATAATGCAATAGAAGATATTCAAGAAAGCTTTAGACGATTTGCTAATCAAATATTAAAGCAACTTGAACTATTAGACACTATCATGAATTCTAAGGAACCTAAAATATCTGATAGTCAGCTAAAGGAATTTAGAGAGAATGAAAAAGCATTTGACCAATTTGAGATTGAGATAAGCGAAAAATTTATTAACTCATTAGTATTATATAAACCTGTAGCTTCTGACCTTAGAAAGATAATGGCTATCTATCGAATGTCAATTAATCTAGAGCGTATAGGCGATCTAGTAATGAATATTGTAAAAACTATTTCAAAAATGGGTAATCTTAAAATATACTCAAGTATGTCAGATGTTATTTACAATATGTATGTTTCGAGTATAAATATGGTAGAAAAGTCATTGCTTTCATTCTCGAATAATGATAAAGAATTTGCAATTTGGACTATAAAAAACGATTCATCAATTGATACTATGAATCATAAATTACTTTCAAATAATATCGCAAAAAACTCTGATCTTTCTGAAGATAGTAAAAACACTCTACTGGAGTTTATGAATTTAAGAAATATTATAACTCATATTGAACGTATAGCCGACAATGCTACTAATATTGCAGAAGCTTCTATATATTCGCAAGATGGAACCGATCTACGCCATACTAATATTGGGAATAATAAATAATCTGCTAAACAATTAATTATGATAAAACGATATTCATTTAAAAGGAAACTCTTTCTATACTTTTTTACCGTATTCCTTGCATTTACAGTAGCTATATTATTGTTTCAATTCTCAAGAGAAAAAAGGTATAGAACAGATCAATTGAATAATACCTTAAATAGTATAACACAAATAACTCACAACTATATTGAAAGTAATTCAATCCCAGAAACAGGGAATTGGGATATATTAGATTCAATAGTAAAGATTCTTCCGCGAAATGATGTAAGAATTACCATAGTTGATATAAATGGATTGGTTAAATATGATAGTTCTGTTGAAGATTATTACACAATGGAAAATCATAAAGAAAGACCAGAAATTCAAAAATCTATTTATAGTGAGTATGGTACAAATATTCGTAAATCAGCAACAACAGGAACAAGTTATTATTATTACTCACAGTATTTTGAAAAATACTTTGTTCGTACTGCTGTTATTTATGATATTGAAGTAAAGAGCTTTCTAAAAGCCGAAAGATTATTTCTCTTATTTATAGTATTTACATTCTTTGTATTTTGGATTGTATTAGACGTTGTTACAAGTAAATTTGGAAAATCAGTGTCAAAACTTAAAGACTTTGCTATTAAAGTTAATCAAGATAAAAAATATGACCTGGACTTTCGATTCCCAAAAGATGAGCTTGGAGTAATTAGCAATCAAATTGTACAAATTTACCAGAATCTTAAGAATGCCAAAGATGATATAAATATTGAAAAAGAAAAATTATTTAATCACTTAGATGTGTTGCATGAAGGTGTTGCTTTCTTTTCACCAGAAAGAAAAAAGACTTTAATAAATAGTCACTTTGTGCAGTATATGAATATCATTTCCAATAAACTCTCTATTTCTGCCGATGAGTTTTTTGAAATCAAGGAGTTTAATTCTGTAATAGAATTTATTGATCAGAATACAGTAGGTGACCTAAGTACCGTTCAGGAATTACCACGTCTTGAATTTAAATTAAATAGAAGTGGAAAATATTTTAAAATTCAATGTGTAATATTTCATGATAAAAGCTTCGAAATTATTATAACAGATATAACTAAGCTTGAAAAAAACAGGCTAATTAAGCAGCAAATGACCTCTAATATTGCTCATGAATTAAAAACACCAGTTACATCAATTAACGGTTATTTAGAAACCATATTAGACGATCCTAATATTGATTCAGAAAAGAAAAACCATTTTATTGAAAGAGCCAATGTTCAAGCAACCAGATTAGCAGACTTAATTAATGATATTGTGATATTAAATAAAATTGAAGAAGCAGGTGAGCATTTTGCTTTTGAAGAAATTAATATTTCAAAACTACTACTTGAGGTTAAGGATGAATTTGATACAGCTCTGGAAAAGAAAAAGATGAACTTAAGAATTGATATAAAAGGTAGTCCAATTGTTGACGGAAATAGACCTTTAATTTTATCTATATATAGAAACCTAATCGATAACTCCATAAATTATGCTGGAGAAAAGACCAAAATTATTGTAAATCTCTACAATGAAGATAATAAATTCTTTTACTTTTCATTTTCGGATAATGGAATTGGAATTCCTGAAGAACATTTAACAAGAATATTTGAACGATTTTATAGAATTGGTTCAGACAGATCTCGAAAGCTAGGAGGTACAGGCTTAGGATTAGCTATTGTGAAAAATGCAGTAGTATTGCATAAAGGAGAGATATCAGTTAGGAATTCGAAAAACGGTGGTACTGAATTCTTATTCACGCTTCCAAAATCGGATAAAAAGTAAAAATATACCTGAAGTTTTATTACCAGAAAATCTAAACCCTGTTAGAAATATTCTAACAGGATTTGCTTAATATGCTCTTGTTTTTATATTAATTTTTAAACTTATATCCTACACCTTTTATTGTTTTAATATGTTCATCTCCAATCTTTTCACGTAATTTTCTAATATGAACATCAATAGTCCTGTCTCCAACAATAATATCATCGCCCCACACAGAACTAAATATTTCATCACGTGTAAATACCCTATCAGGTTTTGAAATTAAAAGTACAAGTAATTGAAATTCCTTTTTAGGTAATACTAACTCTTCTTCATCTCTGATTACAACATATCTCTCCTTATCAATAATCAAGTTAGATTGTTTAATTATGAGATCATTATCCACGCTTTTTTGATCACTATCTTTAAATCTTTTTAGCAAAGCTTTTAATCTACTTATTAAAACTTTTGGTTTAACCGGTTTTGTAATATAATCATCTCCACCGGCATCAAATCCTGCTATTTGAGAATAATCTTCACCACGCGCTGTTAGAAAAGCAATAATTGTATTTTGCATCTTATCATCTTGACGTAAAACTTCACAAGCTTCAATACCATCCATTACTGGCATCATAACGTCCATTAAAATTAAATGTGGGTTTATTTTTTTAGCTAATTCAACTCCTTCTTTCCCATTTTGTGCAGTAAAAACTTCAAAACCTTCTTTCTCAATATTATAGCTAAGAAATTCTAAAATATCAGGCTCATCGTCAACAAGCAGTATTCTATATTTATCCATTAAATATTCTTTTAATCTTATTTGCTAAATTAATATATATTTAAAAATCAAACACAATAAATATATTAAGAGAATGTTAAGAATCTCTTAATTCTAACTAAATGATTCTACATTAAAGCTTTAATTTTGAGAATTAAATTAGGATCAATACATAATTTATGAAAATACTCAATTGCCGATGGAGGAGTAACTCCAGGGAAATCGCCTTCATTACCTAACATATCAACAATTACCTGAAAATGTAAATGCGGTGGCCAATTACCATTAACTTCTTCACCCCCAATTTTAGCAATTTCATCTCCTCTCCTTACCTGTTGTCCAACTTCTTTGTTTTCAATTGAATCTTTACTTAAATGACCATATAAGGTGTAAAAAGTCTCACCTTCGATTAAATGTTCCAATATTAAAGTTGGACCATAATCTCCAAACATTTCATTTTCTCTGAAACTATGGATTATTCCAGGCAAAGGAGAATAAACAGAATTCCCTTTTTCAAGCCAGATGTCTATTCCAAGGTGAATACTTCGTGGTTCACCTTCATTGTCGAAATGTTTACTTCTTTTATAAATTAATCGATCTTCAAAATAACCACCAACCCCAACTTTCTTTTTTTCTTTTTCAAGTTTTTCAAAAACATAAGCAGTAAATAGTTTTGTGTCGTCTAAGTCAATTTCAAATAATTCAGAGTTATTTTCTGAGAAATCGAAAACAAAAACGTTTTTATCACTCAATTCAACATCAACAACATTTGCAAAAAAGTCTCTGTTATCATGAAGAATCTTTACAATATGTTCACTTTTGTCCATTACTGATTTTTTATGCAAGTTAATGAATTATGATAAAATAGTAAAGGTTTAAAACAAACGGTTTAAAACAAAAAACCCGGACAATTGTCCGGGTTTTATTAAAAATTAATTTTTCCCTATTCTATTACACTAACAATCTCAACTTCAATGTTATTTGATTTTTGAAGATCTATGTTAACTATTTCAACTTTATTTTTATATTATATATAAGAAGCAACTAATTTAATATCTCCTGGTCTAACGTTATTAATTTCGAAATTACCATCAAAATCTGTATATACTGCATTTTTCGATCCTATTTCTACTTTGACCTCAGCGAGTGCTTCTCCTGTAATTTTATCTAATACTTTCCCCGAAATTGTTGTTGTCATTACAGCACTTTCTGCTGCTCCAGCTTCATGGTTTGTTGCATTTGCAAAAGAAACTGTGAAAACTAAAAAACTAACGAATAATATTGCTATCTTTTTCATATCTATTTTGTGTTTTTATTTACATTATTACTTACACCACAAATATATGAGAGGATTATTATTTGAATATTATGTCAAAATAATTAATTCATTAAGTATTTGTTAAGCTAATGTTATTTGATTTCAAGAATTTGAGATAGCGAATATTGATTTCTCGAATAAAATTTAAAATAGCCTATCAATTCTTGATAGGCTATTTGATATTATTTGAACTGTTAAATATTATTTAAACAATTTAACTTTCACTGCTGTAGGTCCTTTTGGGCCCATTTCTACTTCAAAACTAACAAGATTACCTTCTTTAATTTCTTCAAGTATGTTATTCACATGAACAAAAACACTTTCTTTTGTTTCGGAATCGTTTATAAAACCATATCCTTTTGAATCATTAAAAAATGCAACTGTTCCCTTTCTTATAGGATCATAGTTTTCAGAATCGCTTTTAGGAACTCCTAATTCAATATCTTCGGCGTTTATTTCCTGTTTCTTATCAGGATCTGGAGGAGTAGAAGTTAATCTTCCATTTTCATCAACGTAAGCAATCATATCATCAAGGCTTGTTTTCTTCTCGCCTTCTTTTCTTGCCAACTTCTTCTTTTCTTTTTCTTTTCTCTTCTTTTCTTTTTTGCTTCTAACTTCTTTTTTGTTGAAAGTTTCCTGTGATCTTCCCATAAATAGCTTTTACCTTTTTATTTTAGAATTAGTATTTGTTAATTTGATTTTCGTCAAAGGTACGCTTTTATTTTCAGTGATTTAAATTTTATCTATTGTTTAGTAAACTTGACTGTTGCAATAGCTGGAGAAATACCTTCTCCATCACCAAGCGGATGATCTGTAAACAGAGTAATTGGTTCTTTTGGGCTTGTATCTATATTACCAGATGTAAATGTTACTCCACTATCGGTTCCAGAATCATATACCAAAGCCTTAACTATCTTTTCTTGAACAAATTCGCCATTTTCCAATAAATTAAAATTAACAACACCCACATACCAATCAGGACTAGGTGCAATCATAGACACTAATGTAACGGACGAAAATTCGCTATCAACAATAATATTGAGGCTTACGGAACCGGTTCCACTACTTAATGGATCATCAACATATAAATTAATTCCTTCCCCATTTACTATTTTAGCATTGATTTCACTATCTAGTGGAGTTATTGAACCAGTTTCAGCCATTACTTCTATACCTTCAGATGCCAGAGTTCCGAGTTCAAAAAAATCACTTGTCGGTAAGTGATTCCAACCTATAAGTTTTGAAAAATGGGCGTTTGATGGGTAATCTTCTGGGAAGTCCAAACTGTTCCAATTAAAAGTAAATGTTACAGTGTATTCAATCCCTTCAGCTTTATCGTCGTCTTTATTGCATGACAAAGAAAAAACTAAGAACACTAAACTAATAAACACTAAATATCTATTCATTGTTTTTTATAAGTTGATTTACAACATTAACAACGATTTCAACTTACATATGTTCAAACGATTTATTAACTATAAATAGTTTTTAGAGATCAAATCTTTATTTATTAAGCAACTTTATTCCTTCAGGAGTAATTTCAACTTGTTTGTCTTTGTATAATTTTCCAAGTCCCTTTTTGAAAGCTTTCTTACTGATGCCAAGAATTTTACTTACTTCTTCAGGAGCAGTTTTATCAGAAAGATTTAGTGTCCCATTATTTTCATTAATTGCTGCAAGTATAACTTCACAATTTTTATCAATCGTATTTTTATAACCTAAAGGTTCTAAAACTAAGTCTATTTTACCATCTTCCCTAACTTGCTTAACATATCCTTTTGTTCTTTCTCCAGATTGAATATCTTTATGAATATCTGATTTAAAAATAAGTCCTCTATATAAATTATTTACAATTGCATTCATACCTAAATCAGTCATGTCATAGAGCAACAAATCTACTTCATCGCCCTGTTCAACATCAATTTCATCAAAAAACACAAACTCATTAACTTTAGCTGAACCAATTAATCGTTCTGTTTCTCCATCTTCGAGTAAAAAGATTAAGTACCAGTTTCCTTCCTTCATCTTTTCATTCTGCTCTGCAAATGGCACCAACAAATCTTTTTGTAAACCCCAGTCAATAAAAGCTCCAAAATCATTTACTTCTTTAACCTGCAACCAAGCAAATTCTTCTAAGTAAACGTAAGGTTTTTCTGTAGTAGCAACGAACCTGTCTTCTGAATCTTTATAGACAAAAACCTCAATTTCATCATCCATTTTCATTTCATCGGTGATGTAGGCATTTGGTAATAAGACTTCATTATTTTCGCTATCTTCCAGATAATAACCATTATCTGTTGATCTTACTATTCTAAGTTTATTTGTTTTTCCTATTTTCATATTCAATGCAAAGGTATAAAATACTTTTACTTTTATTATGTTTAGCTATTTATAAGTCTTTCTTTAGCCACAGATAAACTATCAACAAAAATGATTCTACCAACTTTATTACTCTCATAAATAAAATCTTGTAAACTTTTACTGGTATATTCTGTAAAGTCTCCAACTATTGCTAACTGTATTCTATAATTAGAAAATTTCTGAAGTATCTCTCCAGCAATTCTTGTTTTAAGATCAAAAAAATCGGGTGTAATATTTTCCTCTTTAATAACTATTTTTGATGCTCCCTGATAATTGCAATTACCAAGAATATCAACCGCGCTTTGGATATCACTCAATTCAATCTCATCAGACTCAATTACAGCAATCTTTATGCCTCTTATTTCTTCAATATTTATTTTCACTATCAGTTCTTATTTAGTAGTTCGTTCATATCTTCTTCATAATCGAACTGTAAGTCTTCGTGAAGTTGCTTTAATGTTTTTTTAATTAGATCAACTTGACGTATATACATATTTTGTAATGCAGCACTTCTATTAATACTTGGTTTAAAATTCTTAAGCTTTAAACAAAAGTATATAAGTAGATCAACCTCTGTTTCTTTTTTTTGTGAGTAGCGAATATACTTTTTTGTTGTAGTCAATATTTTTCTGATACTCTTTCGTATGTAATAATAACTTTTTCTGTTTACTACAGCAAACTGCTCATCCATATAACTCTTAACGCTTTCTATAAAAGCCAATTCATCGTATGATTCAAACAAAAGATAAGTTAACAATTCCTTATTCTCTTTTTTAAATCTTGATAATCGCAAACACAATTCAAGCAACTCTTTTGGCGAACGTGTTTTTAATTCATCCTTTATTTCTTTAACATTTGCTGCTTTCATAAATACTTCTCCAAAATGTTTGAAAATAATATATTATTTTTAGATATAAAATTAAGTGGACAGTCCCATTATATTGATCTTATTCATCAATAATTGAAGAATCATAAATATTAATAGAATCAGGGATTAAGGAATCCATCATTATTCGAAATTGAAGATCTTCTTCAAGCTTTTCGAATCGTTCAATTAACATTTCGTAGTCTTTTTTTATTGATTCTTGCTCCTTGAGTAAAACCTTGTTTTTTTCACCTATTTCATAATATAAAAATGCTCTGTCGATAAGAACTCCAAGGAAAAAGAAGATAATAACAAGTAGAGTAGCTTTTGATTTACTCATATTTTACATATTGATGATTTACTAAGTTAAATATTTTTTTGAATATGAAACAAGCTGATCTTTTTATTATTAACTAAAAAGCACAGACTAAATGCCTGTGCTTTGATATGGTATTAAAAATTCATTTACTGTATGAATACAAGAATTTCTATTTTTGAGCTTTCTTCTCTCTTTTAGCCTGTTTCTTTTCTTTAGCAGACATTTGAGCTTCCTTTTTTACATTCTTCTTCGCATCCTGTGACTTAGCCATATTGTTAGTTATAAGTTTATACCGAAAATTGTTCTCGATTACGGAACAAAGGTACTCTTTATTTTTTCCGATTTTAACAATACATTATTAAAATCCCTAAATTGGGAAATACGCTCCAATTGAATACATCAACATAACAGGAGGTTGATCATAACTTCTTGGTAAAGCAGGTCCTTTTTGAAGAGGAACACCCATTCCAATCTGAAAAGTAAACCACCTTTCTCCTCTAAATACATATGAAGCACCTACAATATTTTGAGCAAATGTACTCCCAATACCCTGATTCCAATATTGTAGAGAAATAAAAGAACTTCTTATTGATTGCTTTAGGTGATAATTTAATCCACCACCAAATCCAATATAACCTGCACCAAATTGTACACCAAACCTATCTGTTATTAGAGTTTCAAAATCTACACCAACAAGAGATCCTCCTCCTTGTAAAATACCTACAGTAAGTGCATTCTTTTTTTCAAATCTATGAAATGCTTGTTTTCTTCGTTGAGAAAAAGAGTTCAGAGATAAGAGAATTAATAGGGTAATAATAAATATTGTTCTCATAATATAAATTCGTTAAAAAAAACGAATGTAATTAATATATTAACAATGAACAAATTGCGATATATTGTTATAAACTATACCTTTCCAAAATATGTAATAGATAATAAAACTATCATTATGTTAAATAATTTTATTCAAATTGTTAACTTAACATTAATTTAATATTAAATAGATTTATTCTGTTTTAATTTGCAACGTGAATAAAATCTAAATTAAACCAAATAATGAAAACAAATCGATTACTTTTTCTGACAATCGTTGCCATTTTAGTGTTTTGCTCTAAAACATTTGCTCAAGAGGAAGAAACTAAATTTGAACCATCTGGTAATATCTATGGAATTCTTTTTACAAACTTTCATTCAGATTTTATTAACGGAAACTCTGCCTTCGAAGTTCAAAGAGCTTATTTGGGATACAAATATCAATACGACAACAACTTTTCTGCTAATGTTAAAATAGATATTGCAAGCAACGAAAATGACTCAAAAAGATATGCTTACTTTAAAAACGCTTATGGTAGTTACAAACTTAAAAACCTAAGTATTAACTTTGGTTTGATTGATTCATACATGTTTAAAACGCACGAAAAGTTTTTTGGAAAAAGATACCTATACAAATCATTTCTTGATAAAAATAAGTTTGGTCCGAGTGCAGATTTAGGAGCAAGTTTTTTGTATCGTTTAAACAATAAATTAAACTTAGATTTTTCAATATTAAACGGTGAAGGTTACTCCAACTTACAACTTGACAATACATTTAAAGCAGCATTTGGTTTATCTTATAATCCAATAAAAAACCTTTATTCGAGAATTTACATTGATTATTCTGAGAAAACATATGCACAAACAACATATTCATACTTTTTAGGATATAAACAAAAAAGTAAATTTAGCATAGGTGCTGAATATAACTTTCAAGCAAATAATGATTTTGAAAATAATTACGATCTATTCGGATATTCAGTATATGGTACAGTTAATATCTTTGAAAAATGGGAGCTGTTTGCACGTTTTGACGATCTAAAATCAAATATACCTTCCGGTGAATCAGACAACTGGAATATTTCGAAAGATGGAAATACTCTCATTTCAGGTATTCAATTCTCTCCAATAAAGAAAGTAAGGCTAGCACTGAACTATCAAGGTTTTTATAGCGATGATTTAAATAAAGATAACATATCTGCAATTTATTTCAATCTTGAGTATAAATTTTAAGCTTACTGATGTTCAGGTCTCAATAAATCGTTTACAGTTTTTACAGGATTAAAAGTTTCAATTGGTACTTCTACAAAAACTGTGTTCCATTTGGCCATAGCTCCGTTCCATAAACCTGGTAGTTCCTGTGCTTTTAGTTCTTTACCATCTTTCGATTTTTTAGAAATAAAACCTGTATTTGGATCGCGGAATTTTATTAAATCAAATTTCTCACCTTTATAATCTTTTGTAGCACATACCAAATCAACTGGATTAAAATGAGTTGATGATTTCAGAAGTGATATTTGTTGTTTATTGCTTTGATCTATTTGTGAAGATTCAACAATCTGTAAATTAACTGCTCCATTTGATTGAATCACACGGAATGGTCCTCCACCGGGCTCTCCTTCATTTTTAACCATTCCACAAATACGAATAGGTCTGTTCAAAATTTCAAGCAAACGCTTTTTGCACACGCCTTTATCCATATTTTCATATTTGACAAAATCATAATTTAACTCATCTTTAATATATTGTTCTATTTCCTCAGTCAGGTTGCAATTAAAATCTTCAGACTCTATTTTTTCAATGTAATTAAAGATTTTTTCTTGATGAGATAAAAGAACTCCAGCTAAAGCCTTTTTATACTTAACAGTAGTTTCGGCAAGTTTCTCAGGAACAACATTGTCAATATTTTTAATAAAGATAATATCAGCATCTAATTCATTCAAGTTTACAATTAAAGCTCCGTGTCCTCCGGGTCTGAATAGTAAAGTGCCATCTGAATTTCTAAAAAGTTCGTTATTTAAATCAACCGCAACGATGTCAGTTGAAGGTTTTTGTTGTGAAAATAATATTTCAAACTCAACCGAAAATTTATCTTCCAAGCTTTTTACACTTTTTGAGACAAGCTCTTTAAACATTTCTTGATGCTCTGGCGATATTGTAAAATGAATTTTAACTTTATTACTTGCTGATTTTGCGTAGTTAATTCCTTCTAATAAATGCTCTTCAAAAGCTGTTTTAGAATTATTATCATCAACATGAAACGTTAAAACACCTTTAGGTTTATGTCCATAATTTAAACCTTCTTCGAATAGAAAATACTTTAATATTTCTTTGTATCTTCCCTGTTTCTGTAATTTTTCTACATCTTGATTATTAGCCCTTAAGGCATCGTTTAACTCATTGTAAAAAGCAAACTTTTTTATTGATTTAAAAAATATTTTTACCTCTTTATCTTCAATTTGATCTAAATTTCTGTATTGTTCTTTTGCATTATCATAAAATTCAAATAAGAATTTAAACATTCGCGATGCAGCTCCTGAAGCTGGAACAAATTTCAAAGTATCAGGATTTATATCTTCAAACAACCTAATATAAGCAGATAATTCATTATCATTCAATCTAATGATTCCATCATTAATAGTTGCAGGTTTACATATATTTAAAAAATGAAAACCACTTTCAAAATCTTGAATCTGACTTTTTACTTTATTAACAGTTAAGCCTTGTTCTTTAATTTGAAGTATATCTTTTTCTGTAAACATTTTTATTTCTGTTTAATGTATTACAAATCTACAATGATTTTAAATTAATGCTAAAATTTTATAGTTAATTTTAGATTATACCTTCGTGAAGTTAAGTAATTGGGCACTGCATATTGAGAAGCATTTCCTGCTTGGTTGCTTACTGTTTTTACCCACATATACGATATTGTATTGTTTATGTCGAGCAAATTAAATATCTCAAAGCTGATCCACATATCTTCAAATACATTAAGAAAACTACCGGGTTTAAACTCTTTGTCTTTCTTAATTATAACTTTTGAAAATCCAAGGTCGACACGTTTATATGGTTTCATTCTGTACACCTGATCATACCTATCTTTTTCTGGGGATGAAAATGGCAGGCTACTTCCATAATGCAGACTAAGATTCATTCTGTATGATGGATTCATTGGTAAATAATCCTGGAAGTACATACTAAAATTCACCAATTGATCTGTTGGACGAGCATAATAACCTGGTTCAACTAATAAACCTTCTGAGTTGTAATAAAAATCTCCATCAATATCTTCTTTGGTTTGCATTAATGATAAACTCGCCCATGATTCAATTCCTTGAACGAACTCTCCATTTATTTTAAAATCAATACCATAAGCATAACCATTAGCCATGTTTTGAGCAGAATATTCCAAATGTACATTATCAATTTTATATGGAATTAAATCCTTTAAAATCTTATAATAAATCTCAGTTGATAATTTAAATGGTCTGTTCCAGGCACTAAAATTATAATCATTACCCAAAACAAAATGAATTGATTTCTGAGATTTAATATCTGGATTAACAACACCATCGGCATTCTTCATTTCTTTATAGAAAGGAGGTTGATAATAAAAGCCGGATGCAAATCTAAAAAGCATATCCTTTTCCCAATCAGGCTTATATGAGAATGACATTCTTGGTGTGAGATTGAATTCCTTGTTAAAATCCCAGTAGCTTGCTCTCAAACCAAAATTGAGATAAAATTCTGCATTATTAGCTAATCTCTTGTTGTAAGTATCCTGAATATAAGCAGTTACTCTGTTTGAATAAATTTTATTTGTAGCTCTAGCAGATTCATAAAGTTCAATACTACTTCCGTTATAAGGTAAAGAATAACCAGCAGAATCAAGCATTTTCCATTGACTTAAAGCATCATCAATAGCCTCATAATTATATTTAACACCCCAACGAAGTCTGGTGTTAGCTTTGTAATATCCTCCATTAAAAGTAACTGAATATACACTTGCTGTGAGATAATTTCTAGCATGATTTAAGAAAGTACCAATACCAATATTCATAATACTATCACCATATGTATCTGAACCAATGGTATTGTCCAGTTCGTTTAAATAATATTGTCCTTGAATGTCGTAAGTTTCTTCTTCAAAGGTTCTAAAAGCAGAAAGAATCAATTTAAAAGAAAGATTCTCATTGGGATTATAATTACTTGTAAAAGCTCCTAAATAAGTTTCAAATCGATCTCTTTCGTTACCATCGTAATAAATATTCAGATTTAATGCTTCATCGATTGTTCCAAAAGATGTTTTACGATTTACGGGAACAAATTGGTAACTATTTAATGAGTAATAACCTAAGAAATCAAAATCGAGTTTATTTGTAGCTTTATAAGTAAAGTATGTCTGAAAATCATAGAATTCAGGATTATAATCGCCTTTTGTTTCTAATGAATTTAAAACATATTGCGATGTTTTATATCTGAACCCTGTATTATACGTAAACTTACCATTTTTCGAAACATCTTCGACATGCACATTTCCTCCTAGAAAACTTAAAGAAACAGTTGCTCCAAAATCAATTGGTTTTCTATATCTTATATCTAATACCGACGACATTTTATCACCAAATCTGGATTCAAATCCTCCTGATGAGAAATGTATTGACGAAACCATATCTGAATTTAAGAAACTTAGTCCTTCCTGTTGTCCTGAGCGAACAAGCATTGGTCTATAAATCTCAATTCCATTTACATAAACCAAATTTTCATCAAAGTTTCCTCCACGAACAGAATATTGTGAACTCAACTCGGAGTTAGATGAAACACCTGGCATTGTTTTAATCAATGATTCAAGATTTCCTGAAATATCTGGATTTAAATCAATATGTTTTGCCTCAATCTTTACTAAATTGCTTTCTGGTGAAAGTTCTCCAACTACCGAAACTTCACCAATATTGTAATCATTTACCTCTAAGACAATATTATAATTTTCAATCTGATCAGTATTTGAATTTACCGTAAAACTTTTAGCAGAATAACCTATGCATGAAACTTGAATTGAAACATTTTTATTTGGTGATATTTTAAAATAAAAACTACCATCTTTATCAGAAATAACTCCAGTATTATTTGACATATTTCTAATATGAGCCGATTCTATTGGGTTACCGTTTGCATCAAGGACTTTCCCCTTAAATGTAACAACATTTTGCGCCATTGAAGAAAATGCGAAAAATAAACTAAAAAGAATTAAACAAACAACCGACCTCATCGTGCAAATAATCAATAATTACTAAGCTATAAACACCAAAATCATGAAAATATTATGGTATTTTTAAGAAAGTCAAAACTAATTCATTCTATTTAGATTAAAAAAAAACAATAAATTTATTTCCTATTAAACAATTTCATACAACTATGATTGATCAAAAAGAAATCACTTTACCAGCTTTTAAACGAGGTTATCATATTATTACACACTTAATTAACGATGAATTAAAAAATCTTCCTGAAAAAGGTCTATTACACATTTTTATTAAACATACATCGGCAGCAATAACTTTAAATGAAAATGCTGATCCTTCAGTTTTAGATGATTTTGAAAACTTCACAAATAAATTAATTCCTGATGGTGACAGCACATTTTCGCATATTATGGAAGGCCCTGATGATATGGCTGCTCATATTAAATCTTCTACTTACGGACAGTCACTTACTATTCCAATTTCAAATCATCGACTAAATTTAGGAACTTGGCAAGGCATATATTTATGTGAATTTCGTAATAGTGGTGGTAATAGAAAACTTGTTATAACAATCTATTACTAATTGAATATTGAAACTTAAAGTTTCTAAGAATAAAAAAATATTAAAGCATTAATTTGCCGTTATAAATTTCTTCCTCAACACTACTTCTGCACAAACGCTTGTCTGTTAAGCATATAACAAAGTCGGTAGAAAATCCACGCGTTAGTTACAATTTGTAACTTATTAGCCTATTTTACTGAAAATATGTTATTTAAAACATTTATTTATTGGACATTTGTTAAAATTTACTCTACATTTGCTTTTAAATAATAAAATAACTACAAATAATTTTCAAAAAAATATTTTAATATTATAATAATATGCAAAAACTACTATTATTAGGCGACGAAGCCATAGCTCAAGGAGCCTTAGATGGAGGAATGTCTGGGATTTATGCATATCCGGGTACACCTTCGACTGAAATTACAGAATATGTGCAAGCATCAAAGTTTGCAAAAGAAAAAAATATTCATAGCCAATGGTCAGCTAATGAGAAAACAGCAATGGAATCTGCATTAGGTATGTCTTATGCTGGTAAACGAGCAATGGTTTGTATGAAACATGTTGGACTAAACGTTGCTGCCGATGCTTTTGTTAACTCAGCAATAACTGGTGTTAATGGAGGTTTAGTAGTTGTTGCAGCCGATGATCCATCAATGCACTCATCGCAAAACGAACAAGATTCAAGATTTTACGGCAATTTTGCAATGATGCCAATGCTTGAGCCTGTTGATCAGCAAGAAGCTTACGAAATGTCATATCATGGATTTGAGTTATCTGAAAAATTTAAGTTACCAGTATTATTAAAAGTAACAACAAGATTAGCTCACTCTCGTGCTGGTGTTCAAACAATGGAACAAAAAGCAGAGAACGAAGTTTCTATACCAT
>Ga0209692_10001847_pt1 | contig 26220 bp, 19 predicted proteins | sample tdDd472_FD_187129 | JGI IMG/M metagenome (GOLD analysis project Ga0209692, IMG submission 187129) | Marine sediment microbial communities from the Atlantic coast under amendment with organic carbon and nitrate - tdDd47.2 (SPAdes)... | ecosystem: Environmental > Aquatic > Marine > Coastal >... | reverse complement strand
GCCGGGCTTGAGGCCCGCCGCGTTGTCGAAGTCCACGTACACGGTGAAGGAGTTCTTGAAGCTGATGTCCCCGAGGACGAGGACGAACGCGACGAGAATGCCGATCGACAGGAGGACGAGGCCTCCCACCTTCACTTCGATTGCGGTCTCTTTGCGGCGCATGGACTGCGGGGGCGTGGTGAGCCGGGGCGCGTGGGGTCAGCGGCGAGCGCTAGACCTCCATCGGACCGTCCGGCCGACCGTTGATGAACTGTTGCACGATGGGGTCGTCCGACTCCCGCAGCGCCTTCGGCGAACCGTCGATGATGAAGTGCCCCTTGTAGAGCATCGCCACACGGTCAGCAACGCCGAAGATGCTGCGCAGATCGTGACTTACGACGATCGAGGTCACGCCGAGTCGGTCCGAGAGGTCGCGGATCAGGCGGTCGACGATGTTCGCGCTGATCGGGTCGATCCCGGTCGTCGGCTCGTCGAAAATCACGAATTCAGGGTCGAGCGTGAGGGCGCGCGCGATGGCCACCTTCTTGCGCATCCCGTCGCCGAAGTCGGCCGGGTACCGCAGCGCTTCGTCCTGCATGTCGACGAGGGCGAGCTTCTCGCGCGCCAGCTCGCGGGCCTTCTTCAGCCCGACGTTCTGGTGCTTGCGGATCGGCAACGCCACGTTGTCGAGGAGGGTCATCGAGTCGAAGAGCGTGGAGTTCTGGAACACCATCGCGCAGCGCTTTCGCACGTCGTAGAACTCGTGCTCGCGCAGGTTCGTGACGTCGCGTCCGTCGAGCAGGACGCTGCCCTTGTCGGGCTTCAGCAGCCCCACGAGGTGCTTCACGAGCACGCTCTTGCCGGCCCCCGACTGGCCGATGATGAACATGATCTCGCCCGAATCCACGGTCAGCGACACCCCACGCAGCACGTGCTTGGGGCCGAACGCCTTGTGGATGTCGATGAACTCGATCACGGGTCAGACTGCGGGGGTGTGCGACGTCGGCGAGCGACGGCGCGGTTCACGAGAAGAAGAAGACGTAGCCGACGCCACTCAGCAGGAAGTCCAGGAAGGTGATGGCGAGCGACGCGTTGACCACCGACTTCGTCGTCGCCCAGCCCACGCCCTCGGACCCGCCGAACGCGCTGAGCCCGGCTTCGGCGGCGATGACGGGGATGGCGATGCCGTAGGCGAACGACTTCATCAGGAAGATATACAGGTCGCCCCAGATCAGGAGCGTCGGGTTGAAGAACGTCCGCGGGTTGATGTCGAAGAAGGCCGCGCCCGCAAACATGCCGGCGAAGTAGGCGACGACGAGCGACACGCAGCTCAGCACGACCGTCATGAGGACGGTCGCGATGAAGCGCGGCACGACGAGGTACTGCACCGGCTCGGCGTTGCTCATCCGCAGAGCGTCGACCTGCTCGGTGACGACCATCGACCCGATCTCGGCGGCGATGCCGGTGCCGACCCGGGTGGCGAGCATGAGCGCCGTGATCGTCGGCGCAAACTCGCGAAAGAGCATCTGCACGTAGAGCGCGCCGAGCAGCTGCAGGTCGCCGACGATGCGCTGGGCCTGGAACCCGGACTGGTAGATCAGGATCATGCCCAGGAAGCCGAGCACGACCGAGATGAAGAAGACCGAGCGGTTGCCGATCTCGTAGCACTGGCGGAGGACCTCGCGCCACCGGATGCGGTCGGCGAACGCGTAGTAGATGGTCAGCCAGAGCACCCGCGCGATCGCCACGACCTCGCGCCCGGGCAGCACGATCGGCTCGCCGATCGCGGCGAGCAGTCGGGTGCCGAACCGGGGCCTGGCGGACGCTTCGGTCACTTCATGATCCAGGTGAGCAGGTAGTCGATGACGAAGATGCTGACGGCGCTCGCGACGACGGAGTTGTTCACCGACCGGCCGACACCCACGGCGCCACCGGTCGTCGACATGCCGAAGTAGCAGCTGACCACGGCGATGGCGACGCCGAAGAACCACGCCTTCACGAGGCCGTTCATCAGGTCGGCGAGCTCGAGGTACTCGGCGATCGATGCGTAGAAGAGCTGCGGATTGACGCCCAGCAGCGCCTGCGCGGTCGCCGCGCCGCCGAGCAACGCGGTCAGGTTGCCGATGACGGTGAGCAGGAACATCATCGATACGATCGCGACGAAGCGCGGGACGATGAGGTAGGTGATCGGGTTGATCGCCAGCGCGCGCAGGGCGTCGACCTGCTCGGTCACCTTCATCGTGCCGAGCTCGGCGGTGTTGTTCGCGCCGACGCGGCCCGAGAACATCAGGCCGATCATGACCGGGCCGACCTCACGCAGGGTCGCAAAGCCGGCGCCCCAGCCGAGGAGCCCGAAGGCGTCGAACTCCGCGACCATCTGGCCGGTCTGGATGACCATGATCGCGCCGACGAGCAGCGCGGTCACGACAACGATCGGGAACGACTTGACCCCGACCTTGTACAGGTTGCGCCAGGTCTCCATCGGGTCGAGGCGCGGCGGGACGAGGTACCGCAGCACCTGCCCCGTGAGGATGAGCATGCCGCCCACCTCGTGCGCCGCGCCCATGAAGGCGGTGCCGATCATGCCGAGAATGCGACGCATCAGTCCGCCTCCCCGAGCCAGAACTGCCGCACCCGCTGCTGATCGGTCGCCTCGATCTCGGCCCGCGAGCCGCGAAAGAGCACCTGCCCTTTCTCGATCATGACGAACTCGTCGATGATGTCGCGGACGCCGAGGATGTCGTGGGTGATGACGACACTGGTGGCGCCGGATTCGACCTTCCGCTTCTCGAGCAGGATGAAGATCTTGCTGGACGTCACCGGATCGAGCCCCGCGGTCGGGTCGTCGTAGAACAGGATCGGCGGGTCGTGGATGACGGCGCGGGCGAAGGTCACGCGCTTCTTCATGCCGCCGGACAGCTCGCGCGGGTACTGGTGCTGGATCCCGGGCAGGTCGACGGACTCGAGGATGTCGGCGACCTTCTGCTTGATGACGTCTTCGTCGAGCTTGCCTTCCTGCCGCAGCGGGAACGCGATGTTGTCTTCGACGGTCATGAAGTCGAAGAGCGCGTAGTTCTGAAAGAGCATGCCCATCTTCTCGCGGACCTTCGCGAGCTCGATGGCGTTCATGCCGGTGATCTCGACGCCGTCGACGAAGACCTGGCCCTCGTCGGGGGGCACGAGCCCGGACATGATCTTGATCAGCAGCGTCTTGCCGGCGCCGCCCGGCCCGATGAGCCCGGTCTGGGTCCCCTCGCGCACGGTGACGCTCACGTCGTCGAGCACACGCTCGGCGCCGTAGTACTTGGTGACGTTGCGGACCTCGATCACCAGTCGCCTCCGCGTCCGTCGATGAGGTCACGGGCGCGCGGCACCCACCGCGAGTCCGGGTACTCGTCGCGCATGGCGAGCCACGCCTTCTCGGCGTCGGCGTTCGAGCCGCGGGTCATGTGCAGCTCGATGATGTGGTACCAGATGTCGTCATTGCGCAGCGAGAGCGGATAGGTGCGCTGGTAGCGACGCCACATGCCGATCGCCTCGAGCCACTCTTCGCGCTCTTCGTGGATCTCGGCCAGCCGGTTGAGGGTGTCGCTGTAGTACTCGGACTCATAGTCCGCCATCACCCAGCTGACCTCGCGGCCATCGATGAAGTCGAGCAGGACCCGGTACTCGTCGTCGATGCGGCCGAGCTCGCGGTAGACCTCGGTGATGCGCCAGATGCTGTCGTCGACGAGCGCGCTGCGGTGGTAGTTCCACGCGACGGTCCAGTAGAGCGGCAGCGCCTCGTCGAGCAGCCCGAGCTCCTCGTGGACAATGCGGGCGGACCAGTAGGCGAGGTTGTCGCCGATCTCGGTGTCCGACAGGGGCACAAAGAGCTCGGCGAGCAGCTCGGTCAGCTCGAACGCCCGCCCCTGTTCGACGTACCAGCGCCGCAGGTCGAAGAGCGCGTCGTCAGCGCTCGTCGTGTTCGGGTACGTGCGGATCGTCGCGACCATCAGGTCGTGCCACGCCTCGCGGTCGTCCCACGCCTCGAGCACGAGCTCGCCGCTGCGCAGGAGCGCGCGCCCGGCGTACTGGTCGTGGATCGAGTGCGGGTGCCGGTACACCGCGGCGTAGCCGGCGAGCGCCTCGTCCCACGCACCGCGGCGGTGGTCCATGAGGGCCACGCGAAACCGGATGTAGCGCAGCAGGTCGTCCCGGGTCGCGTCCGGCGCGATGGCCAGATACGCCTCGCGCGCCTCGACCCAGCGCTCGTCGTCGGCGATGCGGTCCGCGTCGAGCAGCGCGCGCTCGAAGGCCCATCCGTCCTGCGTTCGCCCACAGCCGGCGCCGAGGATCGACCAGGCGATCGCGGCACACAGACCGAGGACGGGGACAAGACGCGGCAAATGCAGACTCGACGCAGAGGGCGTGCGCCGGCGAGCCCGGCGCGATGCGGCATTGTAGAGGTGCGGCGTCCGGTGGCAACCACCGCGTCCCGTGGACGGCCGAAACTGCCCCCACGGGCAGGTGCGGACCGCGTCGCTGGCGGCGGTGTGCGGGTCAGAACCGGTCGATGAACGTGAACGCAGCCGCGGACATACTGAACCCGGTGGCGTCGCCATCCTCGGCCCAGCGGTGCGTGAGCCCGCCGACGGTGATCGCCTGCAGAGGCGCGTCGCAGCCTTCGTACCGGTCGAGGCTCGCGGCGCCGGACGTGGTCGTGGCCGGTACCGGGTCGCAGCCGTTCGCGTCGCGCCACAGGGCCACCTCGTCGTCGAACGACGTGACGTCCGCGCTGCCGGCGTATGGCAGCAGCGGGTCGGCGGTGCCGTGGGCCAGCAGGGCCGGCACCGGCGCGGAGGGCTCGGCGGTGAAGAACAGGTCCGTCCCGCCCATGAACGTGCTGCCGATCGAGCTCGAACCGACGATCAAGCCACGGACTCGATCCGGCTGCGCGGCGGCGAAGTGCTGGGCCATCCGGCCGCCCTTCGAGAACCCGGCGACGAAGACGAGATCGCCGTCGACGCCGAGGTCGCGACGGGCCGTGTCGATGAACGCTGCGATGGCGCGGACGTCGTCGGGGGGCGTGCCGTCCCACTCGCCGGTGATCGGATCGTCGGACCACGCCCAGCTCGACGTGCCAGCGATGTTGTCGAGCCCCTGGGGGAAGAGCAGGACGACACCGCGGTCGTCGGCGAGGCGGCGCAGCTCGTCGAGATCGTCGGCGAACGGCCGCGCCTGGCCGCTGGCCCCGTGGAGCATCACGACGAGGGTCGTCGGGGTGGCCGGGTCGAACCCGGACGGCAGCACGAGGTGGGCGGAGCGCGCGACGCCGTCCACGGCGAGGTTCACGTTGTGGCGCCCCGGCTCGGTCGGCCAGCCCGCAGGCGCAGACAGGTCGCAGACCGACGTGGCTCCGCCCGTCCCGCCGTCGACCAGGTTGGGCAGCGGCGCATCGTCGAGCCACGCGATGAGGGCGTCGTGGAACGACCGCGTGACCCCGTCGGCTTCGACGCCGATCGTCGAGAACGAGGCACTCTCGAGGGCGACGTGGTGCTGGCAGTCCGGCGCGAACACGACCTCGGGCAGCGCGAGCCCCGCTTCTTCGGGGACGAACCGCCCCTCGGCGACATGGTCGAGCGCGGCGCGGGTCGCGCGTTCGAACGCGGCGAGATCGGCGTACACGCTCGGCGCGTCGACCGGGTCACTCACGTCCATCTTCACGAACGTGCGCTGGTCGACGTGGTGCAGCAGCACGTGCGTCGAGTCGTAGCAGGGGGACGGGTCGTCGGCGTGCGCCTCGAGGCACGAGGCGTCGGTGTCGCTGCCGCGAAAGCCGGTGGCGATCGCGGCGGAGCGCTCGTGAAAGGCTGCGACCTCCTCGGCGGTGACCTCGGGCCCGGGCTCACGCGGCACGACGCCGGCGTCGACGACGAGCCGCAGGTCGAGGTCGGGGTTGGCGGCCACGAGGGGCGCGGCGATGCGGTCGATGTTCAGTCGCGCGCCCGCGCCGCCCGCGGACGTGCCCGAGATCACGAGCGTCGTTGCGGCGCCGAGCGACGGCAGCCGCACCGAGGCGTCATCGGACTCCGCGCCTTCACGCAGGCGCTCGAGGGCGGCGTCGAGGATCGCCTGACCGCGGAACCGGATCGCGTAGTCGGGCCACATGCCCGTCTCGTCGACCACCCGGTCCTGGTCGACCCGCCCGGCCCAGGCGTCCGAGCTGCAGTAGTAGAGAACGACGTGGGTCCAGTCGGCGAACGCGTTGGGCGCGCCGTCGGCGAGCGTGTCGGCGAAGAGGCCGGTGCCGACGATGCCGTTCGGCGCCCAGCGCGAGCTCATCTTCGACGGCGCCGTGGGCACGTTGTTGCCGCACCACCGTTCGGCGCAGGTCGCGGCGGACGTGCAGCCGCCACCGCCTTCGAACCACACGACCCAGCGGTCGGCGTTCGCTCCGGATCCGGGGCGCACGTAGAACACACCGGGCGTGCCGTCGTTGCAGACCGCGTCGGGGGCATCGAGGGTAACGCGCATCAGGTCGTCGCCCGGCCGGACGGAGCGCGACGGCGGGTCGGCGATGCGGCAGGTCAGCGCCTCGTCGATCGGCGGCGCGGGGTCGCCGCCGGCGTCCGACGTGTCGGCGGTATCGGCCGACACGTCGTCGGGCGCGTCGTCGCCGGTGTCGTTGCCCCCATCCGCAGTGGCATCCTCGGTCGCATCGGCCGCGACGTCCGTGGACGCGTCGCTCGCGCCGGTGTCGGCGGTGGACCCGATGTCCGCACCGGATCCGCCGTCGTCACCGGACCCGCCGCACCCGGCCGCGCCGCCCAGAAGGACCGCGACCAGCGCGGCGAGGCCGAGGCGCGATGCGCGACGGGGCAGCAATGCATACATCGGGTTCATGACGAGATCCGGGGGCGGGGCTCGCCACAGGATCGGCCGGGCGGCGGAGCGACGCAAGTCACGCCCCCACCGAGCCCGACAATCGCCGGGTCCGTGCGGACTTCGATTTGAACACTGCCCCGACCCGTGGTACTCGATCGTGCCCCTGTATGCCCCGATGTCATGATGCGTTGGCCCCTGCTGACGGCACTTGCCCTTCTGACCCTCGGCGGCTGTTCGTTCGACGACAGCACGCTGCCCCAGAAGGTCGGTTGCGAGCGAAACGACGACTGCGTGTCGGGCGTCTGCTCGGGCGGGCGGTGCATCGTGTTCGACGACGACGCCGATGCCGCGTTCGACGCGTCGGATACAGCGGTCGGCAGCGACACCGGTGCGACCGACGGCGGCGGGCCCTGCGACGGCGCAGCGCTCGACCCCTGCGGCGGTTGCGGCGATCCGGCGGCCGAGATCGGCGCCTCGTGTGACGACCTGTGCGGCACGTGGGCCTGCGAGGGCGACGCCCTCGTGTGCACCGGCAACGCGGTGAACGAGTGCGGTGGCTGCGAGCCGCTCGACGGCGAGCCCGGCACCGAGTGCGGCGGCTGCGGCACGTGGGTCTGCGACGGCGACGCAGTGGTCTGCGAGGGCATCGCGTCCAACCCGTGCGGCGGCTGCAATCCGATCGAGGGCGCGCCCGACGACCCCTGCGGCGCGTGCGGCACCGGGCGGCTCGAGTGCGACGGGTTCGAAGCGCTCGTCTGCGTCGGCGACACCATCGACTTCTGTGGCGGCTGCGACGCGCCGCCGGCGGCGGTGGCCGACGCGCCGTGCGAATGCGACGACGCGACGTGGGACGACCCCGCGGCATGGTCCTGTGACGGTACCTCGGCGGTCTGCGCCGACGGCTCGGACGCCGACTTCGGCGGGCCGGAGTTCGGACCCATCGCAGACAGCAGCACCGAGACCCTCGTGCTGACCGGCGCCATCGAGACGGCGGGCGACTACGACTGGCACCGCATCCGCGTGCGCGACGCCGCCGACTTCGAGGGGCTGTACCCGCAGGTGCGTCTGCAGCACGCCGACATCGCCGACCTGGTCTGCCTGTTCTGGACGTACGACGAGCCGCGGTCGTGGCCCGTCGGCTGCGCGGGTGGCTCGACGGTGTGGGAGCACGAGGGCCAGCTCGGCTGCTGCTCGGCCGAGCGCACGACGAACAAGATCGCCGCCATCGTGCGCGACGACCTCGTCCTGCGGCTCGACTCGACGCCCGGTGACGGCAACGACAACGGCACGCTGCACGTCCTCGTCATCAATCAGGACAACCGCGCCACGTGCCGGCCCTGGCGGGCCGAGGTGACGTTCTGAGGGGCGCCACCTCATCGTGGGGCGGCGCGCCGCTTCGCCGCCGACTGTGGGCGGTCCTCGCCTGCCTGCTGCTCTGCGTCGGCGGCGTCGTGCTGGCACAGCCCGGCGACGGCGAGCCGGAGCTCGAAGTCGGCTCCGGCGAGGCACCGAGCGACGACGCGTCCGGCGGGTCCGGCGACGCGGCCCCCGGCGACGACGCAGCCGAGAACGAAGGTTCGGGCGAACCGACGAGCGACGAGGGTTCGGGGGATGAGGCGCCGTCAGGCGACGTCGAGCCAGATGGCTCCGATCCTGCCGATGCCGACCCGACCGAGGCGGCACCGACCGAACCCGAAGCCACCGGCCCGACGCGGACGCTGGCCGAGACCCTTGGCGCCCAGTGGCGGTCGGCGGTCGAGCCGGCGCGCGCCATCGCCGACGGGGTCCGCTCGACCGCGGCGACGGTGGCGGTGCCCGGCGCCGACCCGGTCGTCGAGGCGCTGCTCGACCCGGCCACGACGGTCGTCCAGCTTGCCGAGCTGCTCGACGTCCCGGCCGCGTCGCTGAGCGATCGCTCTGCGCTCGACGGGCACGTCGAGACCGCCGAAGCCGCCGTCACCGAAGCCGAGCTTGCCCTCGAGGACGCTCGCGCCGGTGCCCAGCTGCTGACGGTCGAGGCGAACCGCCGCTTCGCGACCCGGCGCCCGGTGCGCTCGCGGCTCGACGTAGCGTGGGCCGCCGAGGAGCTCTCGCGACGTGCCGCGAACATGGCGGCCCGCGACGCGTGGCACGGCGTCGCCGAGCGCGAACGCGACCTCACGCGAGCCCGGGCCGCTCTCGACCGCCTGCGCGAGCGACGCGAGTCGGTGGTCGCCGCAGCCGCCGTCGACGAGAACGACACCCTGGGCGTGAACAACGCCGCCGAGATCCAGCAGGAGATCAGCCAGGAGCGCGCACGCCTCGACGCCGAAAGCCGCCGCACGAACGAGATCCAGGCCGAAGCCGATGCCGCGCGCATCGAAGCCGAGCGAGCCCGCGCGGCCGCGCGAAACGAGCGCGAGCGGATGGTCGCGACCGAGCAGCAGACGCTGTCCGAGTCGCTCGAACGCATCGCCGCCGAACGCCGCGACGTCGAGGCCCTGCAGGCCGAGCTGACCGAAGAGAAGGAGTCCTTCGTTGCCCAGCAGCAGGACTTCGACCAGCGGCTCACCGCGGTCATGGTCGCCGACGAGGCCGGCGCCGGTGCATCCCGTCGCGCCCTCGCCGACACGCTCTTCGACACGGTCTACGACCACCGCATCGACACGCGGGCACGCGCGCTCGCCGCTCGCGAGCGACGGGCCGCGTACACCAACGAGGTCCGCGACGCCGAGCGTGCGGTCGCCGACGCCACGGCGGCGCTCGAGATCGTCGGCGCCGACGGCGTGCTCACCCCCGGCGATCCGGTCTACGAGGCGCTGCGGACGGTGCGGGCACGGCAGGTCGAGGCGGCGCAGCTCGACCTCGACCTTGCCCAGTGGCGACAGGACCTCGTCGTCGAGCGGTGGCGCCTGACCCGCCAGCAGGTCTACTTCTTCGCCCGCCTGTCGGACCGCCTCGTGCCCGCGATCAGCCGGTCGAAGCGCAAGGCGATCTACGCCCTGACCGCCGACAACATCGCGTCCGAACCGGCGAACATCCGCGACCGCCTCATCGGGCTGCAGCTGCTGACCGCAGACCGCGTGCAGCGGCTCGACGAGTTCACGACCTGGCTGAGCAGTCTCGCCGGCGTGACCGCCCTCGCCCGCACCCTCTTCGGGCTCGCGCTTCTCGTGTTCGCCGTGCGCCTCGTGCAGCGGCACCGCAACCGCATCCTCGAGCACCTGCTGCAGCGCATCGAGCGGTTCCGATGGGCGCGCCGGCACAACCTCGGCGTGCTCAAGACGATCGAGGTGCTGCGCGACACCCTCGGGTGGTGGGCGATCCTCGGCGCGGCCGAGGCGGCGTTTCTGCTCGTGCCCACCGAGCTGCCCGAAGTCGTGCTCCTGCGCGCTCTGGCCCGAAAGGCGCTGTGGCTCATGGTCGCGCTGGCGACCTCGCGCACGCTGATGCTGCCGGCGGCCGAGCGTGGCTTCACCAGCGCGGACGCCCGCAACATCGACACGTTCGGGGTCGACCTGCTGCGCCTCTCGCCCCGCGCGGCGCGCCTGCTCGTCCTCACCATCCGCGTCTGGCTCGCATACTTCGTCACGACGAGCGTCATCTCGGACGTGCTGCACTTCGTGCTCGGCGAGAGCTTCACGACGGTGCAGGCCGACCGGCTGATGACCGCCGGGCAGCTGCTGCTCGTGTACATCCTCGTCTGGTCGTGGCGCGACGTGATCGTCTCGTCGTCGATCCGCATCGCAAAGCTCGAGGGCACCCGTCCGGCCGAGCTGCTCGAGCAGCACAAGAACCGGATCTACAGCGTCATCGCTCTCGGGTTCCTCGGCGCGTGGGTCGTCGGCGTCGAGGTCGTGCGCTTCACGCGGACGCGGGTCGCCGACCTCTCGCTGGCGCGGCAGCTGCGCAACTTCGTGTTCCGAAAGCGCGTCGAGCGTGCCCAGGCCGCCCAGTCCGAAGATGGCGACGGCACGGCGATCGACCCGGATCGGCTGCCGCTCGACTACCAGCGGTGGTTCCGCGGGACCCCGCCCGACGGGCTCGATGCGGTGCTGCTCAAGCGCCCGACCGAGGACATCCTGCTCGAAGAGTACGAGACCTGGTCGACGACCGACGCGTCCTGCGCCGTCGCGGTCGTCGGTGAGTTCGGGATGGGCAAGTCGACCCTGCTCGACCGCTTCGAGCGCGCGATCGGCGACAAGGTGCCCGTGCACCGGGTCACGTTCACCGACCGCGTCACCGACACCGGTGCGATGATCAAGCACCTGTGCGGTGCGCTGAACATCGGCGAGCGCCTGGACGTCGAGACCGAGAACGACCTGATCGAGCGGCTGAACGCGAACGGGCCCGGCGTCATCCTGATCGACGACGCCCAGTTCGCGTTCCTGCGCACGATCGGCGGGTTCCACGCGCTCGACGACCTGCTGCGCGTCGTGTCGCTGACGAACGACAAGTGGATGTGGGTCGTCACCTTTGATCGGTACGCGTGGCAGTTCCTGAACCGCGTCCGGGACCGCCGGCACAACTTCCGCCGCGTCGTCACGCTGACGCAGATGTCGGACCACGAGGTGCAGAACCTCATCGAGCGCCGCAACACCGCCGCCGGCATGAACGTCGGGTACGCGAACCTGCTCGCGGACGACGCCGACGACGGGAACATCTTCGAGGTCATTCGCACCGCCGCCGGCTACTACCGCCTGTTGAGCGAGTACGCCGAGGGCAACCCGCGGGTGGCGATGCACTTCTGGCTGCGCAGCCTGATGCCCAAGGGCGAAGGCGATGCCGACGTGCGTCTCTTCGAGCGCCCGGACCCGAAGTTGTGCACGTCGTGGTCGACAGCGCAGGTGTTCGCCCTCGCCGCCCTTGCCCAGCACGCCGAGCTGCGCATCCCCGAACTCTGCGCGGTGATCGCGGCGGAGCGCGACGAGGTCGAGACCGAGATCGAGCGGCTCCGTGACCGTGGCGTCGTGCGCCGCACGGCGGATGGGCGCGTGCGCATCGCCACCCGCTGGCTGCGCGTCGTGCTCGCCGACCTTCGCAACCGCAACGTGCTCTACGTGAGCTGACTGGAGGCGCCATGGACGTCGACGCGTCTTCCATCATCCAGTTTCTGAACCCCGGGCGCCTCGTCTACGCGATCACGGTGGTCGTCATCGGCGTGGTCGTCTCGCGCCTGGTCACCGGATTCCTCGATCGCATCGGCGAGCAGCAGACCCGCTATCGCCTGACGATGAAGAAGGTCGCGAGCATCAGCCGCTTCGTGATCTTCCTCATCACCGCCGTCATCGTCGTCACCAGCGTGTTCACGCTGAACCGCGAGGCGCTGCTCGCCCTCGGCGGCACGATCGCGGTGACCGTCGGCTTCGCCCTCAAGGACACGGCCGCGTCGCTGATCTCGGGCATCCTGATCCTGATCGACCAGCCTTTTCAGGTCGGCGACTGGATCTCGTTCCAGGGTACGTACGGCGAGGTGAAGGAGATCGGGCTGCGGTCCGTGCGCGTCGTCACCCTCGACGACAACCTCGTGTCGATCCCGACCAACAAGTTCCTCACCGAGTCGGTGTCCAGCGGCAACGCCGGCGCCCTCGACATGCAGGTGGTGATGGACTTCCACATCGCCGTCGACGGCGACTTCGCCCGCGCCCGGCGCCTCGCCTACGAAGCCGCGGTCACGTCGAAGTACGTGTACCTGCAGAAGCCGGTGGTCGTGCTCGTCAGCGACGAGATCACGAACATCGCCTTCACGACGCGGATCCGGGTGAAGGCCTACGTGCTCGACGCTCGCTTCGAGAAGCGCTTCGTCAGCGACGTCACCGAGCGCGTGAAGACCGCGTGGCGCAAGGCCGGCATCGCGCCGCCGCACACGATCATGCGCCAGCGTGTGGCCGGCGACGACGGGCTGCCCGTGCACGTGTCGACCGCCGGCTGACCCCCCGCGAATCCGCGTGAATTCGCGCATTCGAACGTTGACGAGTCGATGCGATTCACGTATCGACCCCGTCCTCGCTGTGATGCCTCCTCGCGCATCCTCCAGCGACATGCGCCTCGGTGAGCGCTGGTTTCACCGTCCCCTCTGCGAGGTTGTGGAGTCGCTATGAGCCGTATGATTCTTGGTCGTAAGATCGGCATGACGCAGATCTTCAACGAAGACGGCACCCGTACGCCCGTCACGGTCGTCAAGGCCGGTCCCGTCGTCGTCATCGCGAAGAAGTCGGAGTCCGACAAGGAAGGCTACAACGCCATCAAGATCGGCTTCGAGCCCGCGAAGAAGCTCGAGAAGGACGGCTCGGTGAAGTGGCGCGGTCTGTCCGCGGCGCAGGTCGGCGTCTTCACGAAGGCCGGCATCGAGACGCCCCGCCGTCACGTGCGCGAGTTCCGCTGCACCGCCGCGCAGCTCGAGAACTACGAGGTCGGCCAGGAGCTCGACCACTCGATGTTCGCCGTCGGCACGTTCGTCGACGTGTCGGGCACGAGCAAGGGCAAGGGCTTCGCCGGTGTCATGAAGCGGCACAACTTCCGCGGCTTCAAGGCCTCGCACGGTGTGCACGAGTCCTACCGTGGTGGTGGTTCCATCGGTGCGTCGGCCTGGCCGGCGCGCGTCTTCGCCGGCACCAAGATGGCGGGCCAGATGGGCAACGAGCGCGTCACCGTGCAGAACCTGCAGATCGTGCAGATCGACGCCGAAGACGGCCTCTACCTCATCAAGGGCGCGGTCCCCGGCTCGCGCAACGGCCTGGTCGAGATTCGCCCGTCGGCGAAGAAGGCCGTGCACTGATTTCAGCGCGTCCGAACGAACAGCGGCGGCCTCTCGGGGCCGCCGTTCTTCGTTCGTGCCGTCGCGACGCTGCAATGACGCCCGCGGCGTCCCCTCGGTGCGGGCCGCGCGTCAGTCGCCGGACATCGCCGTGAGCTGGGGCTCGCCCCACGCGCGCAGCACGTCGTCGTCGAGCTCGCCGCGCATCGTCCGCCGCGCGGGGCCGGTCATCGCCACGGCGCCGTTCGGCCCGACCTCGCAGGTGAGCGCGCCACCGGGCAGCTCGATGGTGATGGGCGTGCGCGCCGCTTCACGGCCGAGGGCGACGAGCAGGCGCGCGACCGACACGGCGCCAGAGCCGCACGCGAGGGTGCGCCCGGCGCCCCGCTCCCACACGTCGACCCGCCACCTGGCGGGGCCGAGCTGGCGCACCAGCTCGACGTTCGTGCGAGCGGCGAACCGGGGGTCGTGCTCGAGACGTGGACCGACGACGGTCACGTCCAGGTCATCGGCGGCATCGACGAAGATCCAGTGCGGGTTGCCGATCGAGACGACGTAGCCGTCGCCCACGCCATCGGCAGACACCGCCACCGGCTGCCCGGTCGCAGCGACGGTGGTCACCCCCGCGAGCGCCGGGTCGAAGGACGGCTCGCCCATGTTCACGGTCACGTCGAAGCCGACCGGACCGGTGCGGCGAAAACGCGCCAGCTTCGGGCCGGCCGCGGTCTCGAACCACGTCTCGCCGACGTCGATGCCCTCGTGGGACGCCAGCGCCGCCACCACGCAGCGCAGCCCGTTGCCGCACATCTCGGGCACGGACCCGTCGGCGTTCACCACGTGCATCCGCGGCGGGATGCGCGTCAGCACGATGACCCCGTCGGCGCCGACGCCGAAGTGGCGGTCACACACCCGCGGGGCGATCGCCTCCCACTTCGGCATGAAGGCGACGTCGTCGTTCACCACGACAAAATCGTTGCCGAGGCCCTCCCACTTCTCGAACCGCACCGGTTCGGGCCCGCGTGGGCGACGGCGAAACATCAGCGCGCGATGGACGCGAGGGTCGCGCCGAGGTGCTGAAGACGGGCCCGCGTCGTCGGCGCGAGGCCGACGAACTCGATGCCCATGCCGGCCTCACCGGCGTCGTCCTGCACACGCACCACGCGCGCCTGCGTCTCGATCTGCGCGCCATCGGGCAGCTCGAACGTGCACCACAGCTTGCTGCCCGCCTGCAGCAGGATGTTCGCCTCGACGAAGAGACCGGCCGCGCTCACGTCGCGAGACTGCAGCCGTGCCTCGGGCCCGGACGCGTCGAGACGGACGCGGACGTCCGTACGCAGCGCGAACCGGCGGGCTTCACGGATGCGGTCGTCACGGGGGTCGATGGACTCATCGCGGACGGGCATGTTCACGGTGGTCTCCCGGGGGTCGTCGGGGGGTAGGTGGACCACAGTGTACCGCCGCAGATCCCGGCGTCGAATTTCGCGCGGGCTACTCCGCCGCGCCGATCGGCGGGCGCCCCATCGCCGTCGACGGGTCGTCGTAGAGCGCATCCAGCACGTCCGCGTACTTCTTCGAGATGAATCCACGGCGGCTCTTCCAGGTCGCGGTGACTTCGCCCGACGCCGGGTCGAACTCCTCGTCGAGGATGGCGAAACGCTTGATCGTCTCGACGCCGGGCAGGTCCCGGTTCACCTCGTCGACGGCCTGCCGCACCAGCTCGTAGATGCGCGGGTGCTGGCACAGCGTGTCGAACGCCTCGTCGTCCATCCCGTTGTCCGACGCCCACTGCTGCACGACGTCGCGCCGCAGCGTGAGCAGCGCCGTCAGGTACTTGCGGCGGTCGCCGTGCACGATGGCGCGTTCGACCCACGGGATGGTCTGCAGCGCCGTCTCGATGGGCAGCGGCGCGATGTTCTTGCCGCCCGCGGTGATGATGATGTCCTTCTTGCGGTCCGTGACCCGCAGAAAGCCGTCGCCGTCGATCTCGCCGATGTCACCGGTGTGCAGCCAGCCGTCGACGAGCACCGCGTCCGTCGCATCGGCGTCCTGCCAGTACCCCTGCATGACGTTGCGGCCGCGGATGAGGATCTCGCCGTCATCGGCGATGCGCAGCTGAACGCCGTCGAGGGGCTGCCCCACCGTGCCGATCCGGGCGTGCCCGAACCGGTTCACCGTCGCCGCAGCGCAGTTCTCGGTCAGCCCGTAGCCCTCGAGGATCGGGACGCCAGCGCCGGTGAAGAAGTGGCCGAGGTCCGTCGACAGCGGCGCCCCGCCGGACACCGCGAATCGGAGGCGCCCGCCGAACACCGCGCGCACCTGCCGAAACAGCGTGCGCTCGGCAACAGCGAGCTGCAGGCGATCGGCCAGCCCCGGCTCGCGCCCCTCAGCCAGCGCCTCGGACCGCCGAACAGCGAGCGCGACGAGCGCGCGCGCGGCTCGCGCCCGGACCGCGTTGCCCGACGCCCGAGCGAGGATCCGGGCGTAGATCTTCTCGAACACCCGCGGCACGCCGACGATCAGCGTCGGTCGTACCGACTGCAGCTCGCTCGGCAGGCTGCGCAGCCCCTTCGAGAACGTCGTGACCGACCCGGACTGCACCGACGTCAGGTAGGCGATGCGCGCGAAGATGTGCGAGAGCGGCAGAAAGAGCAGCTGCTCGTCGTCTTCGGTCAGCGGCACGGCCAGCGCGTTCGCAGTGACCTCGGCGACGAAGTTGTCGTGGGTGAGCACGGCGCCGCGGGGGCGACCCGTCGTGCCCGAGGTGTAGACGATGCTGGCGACGTCCGTCGGCGCGAGCCGCCGACGCCGATCGAGCACGATGTTCGCGTCGTCGCCGATCGCCTCGGCGCCGAGCTCGCGAAGCCTCCCGATGTCGAGGGCAAACGGGTCGTCGGGGTCGTACCCCTCGATGTCGTCGAGCCGGATGATCGACCGCCCCTGCCGGTCCGGGCTGTCGAGTTCGGCCACCCGGTCGAGCCAGACGACGTGGCGCAGCGTCGGGATGCGGTCTCGCACGGCGAGCAGCTTCTCGAGCTGGGACGGATCCTCGACGAAGACGACGCTCGCGCCGGCGTCGGCGAGGATGATCGCGGTCTGGCCGGGCAGGATGTTCGGGTACAGCGGGACGACGACGCCCCCGGCGCGCAGGATCGCCTGGTCGGCGACCACCCACTCCATGCGGGTCCGCGACAGCAGGCCGACGCGGTCGCCCGGGCCCACGCCGAGGCGCGACAGGCCCGCCGCGAGGACGGTCGCGTCGCGCAACCACTCGGACCAGGTGACGGTGCGCAGGGCACCACCCACCGGGTGACGGAGCGCGACGGCGTCGCCGCTCGTCGCGACCCGCTCGTCGAACAGATCCACCAGTGTACGTCCGGCCATCGAGCGCTCCAGGTCGGACCGGGGGGACGGCGTCGGGCGGTTATATGAGGCGTGGGGCGCCCTTTCAAGCCGAGCGGCGCCCGCCCGCGCGAGAGTGCAAACCCGGTCCCGATCAGGTAGGGTCGCGCCGCGCGCGCTCGTGCGCGAGCCCGCGCGAACCGATTCGGGAGTTCGACCCATGCGCTTCGTCTCGTTGCCCCTCCTTCTGGCCCTGTCGATCGCCGCGACGGCGTGCGGCGGTGCGTCCGGCGCCGGCTCCGGCTCGTCCGGCGAGCTGGCCAGCGTCCACGACGCGATCCCCGCCGACGCCGCGTGGGTCCTCGTCGGACGCAACCACCCGGCGTACATCGACATGACCCGCTCGCAGCTCGTGCAGCAGATGTCGATGCTGTCCGGCGCCGAGCTCGACGAGGCCGCCGCGTGGACGGGCATCGACTGGTCGTCGCCGGACGCGCTCGACGCGACGGGCATCGACCTCGAGGGCGAGTTCGCGATCTTCTCGCCGTCCGGGATGCCCATCGTGCTCTTCGAGCTCGACGACCGGGAGGCGTTCCTCGACCTGGTGGCGAGCGTCGAAGACGCGAACCCCGACTGGGGCACGAACTACGACCCGTGGCTCGACTTCGAGGACACCCGCTCGTGGGACCTCGGCGACGGCGCCGGCATCGACCTCGGCATCGCAGGCCGGTTCGCCGTCGTGCGCGGACGCATCGGCGACGAGTCCCTCGACGTGAGCGACGACGCGGTCGCCCGCTCCCTGCGCGGCTACGGATCCGGCGAGCGCTTCGTCGACACCGACCACGCCGAGCGCCTGCGCGCCCTCTCGCCCGGCGAAGTGTACAGCTACGTCTGGCTCGACACCGCCGGGTTCGACCCGATGGTGCGCGCAGTGCAGAAGGCGCTCGACGTGCAGACCACCGACGACGCGAGCTGCGCCGTCTCGCGCGAGCGCCTCGTCACGACCGTCCCCGGCATGGGCGCCTACACGACGTTCGACGCCGACGACGTCTACCGCTCCACGAGCGGCTGGATCGTGCGGTTCAGCGCCGCCGGCGCCGAGCGCATGCGCGCGGCGTTCCCTCCGACGGTGGCCGGCGCGATGGACCACGCCGACACCGCCGCGTGGGCAGCGATCGGCACGTCCGACCTTCGCGCCCTCGTCGACCTCGTGCAGGCCGACCCGTCGACCTCGAGCTGCGCTGGCGTCGCCGCCCTGCCCGGGATGCTCGCCGCCGACCTCGCCGGATACCGCCGCACGATCGACTACAACCTCGAGTTCTTCGACGGCACGTTCGGCTTCGGCCTCTTCGACGTGCGGATGGCCGGGTTCCTGCCCTTCGTCGACGCCGCGTTCGTCGTCGGCAGCGAGAACCCGACCCGGCTGATGGAAGAAACGCAGGAGCTCATCGAGAACAACGGCGGGCGCGGTGAGGTCGACGTCGACGCGGCGATGACCACGCTGCACTACGACCTCATGCACCTGTCGATCACCCTCGTGAAGACCGACTCGCGCATGGTCGTCGCCGTCGGCGAGGTGCCCGCGGCGTTCACCAACACCCTGGCGACCGGTACGACGAACGGCGGCGACTCGCCCTTCGGCCACTTCGTCTGGAACGGCGACCGCGTCCGCGCCCTGCTCGACATGGGCCTCGGCTACGTCCGCGACAACGGCGTCCTGCAGGGCGAGCAGCTCCAGGCGCTCGAGGCCTCGCTGACCCAGTGGTACCGGATCGACCGACTCACCGTGACCGCCGGCTTCGACGGCGACGACCTCGTCGTCACCGCCACCAGCGACATCGACCCCGACGCGGCCCCGGCTCCCTGATCGTGCTCGACCGGATCCGACAGGCGTACCAGACGGTACGCGACGACCTCGCCGACCCCGGTCAGGGCCCGCCGCTCGACGCGCGCACCACGACCGTCTTCGTCGTCGCGACCGTCCTGCTGACCGTCTTCTACTACTACGGCAAGACGCGGTTCTACTTCCGCAGCGTTCGGCCGTGGTTCGAGTCCTCGTACCCCGAGTGGTCCGAGTGGTTCGAGATGATGCCGTACGTGTACTGGGGCACGATGTCGATCGTGATCCGGGTCTTCGTCCCGGTGCTCGTCATCGTCCTGCTGCTGCGTGAGCGCCCGCGCGACTACGGCATGTCGCTCAACGGGTTCCGCAAGCACCTGCCGCTCTATCTCGGGCTCTACGCCTTCATGTTCCCCTTTCTCTGGTGGGCCGCACACCAGCCGGGGTTCGCCGAGACGTACCCGTTCTACGACCGCGCCCACGAAGGCGGCTGGCACTTCGTCGGCTACGAGCTCGTGTACGGGCTGCAGTTCGTCGGCGTGGAGTTCTTCTTTCGCGGGTTCCTGACCTTCGCCCTGTTCAAGCGCTTCGGGTACCACGCGCTCTTCATCGTCGCGGTGCCCTACGTGATGATCCACTTCAACAAGCCCGTGCCCGAGACGATCGGCGCACTCGTGGCCGGCGTGGTCTTGAGCTACCTCGCGTTGAAGTCGGGCAACATCTGGCTCGGTGTGCTGCTGCACTTCGGCATCGCGGTCACGATGGACACGATGGCGATCGCTGCGGCGAATGGCGGCCTGAGCTTCGACCTGCTGCACCACCTCGTGACCGGCAGCGGACTCGACGCTGCAGCGGCCGCGATCACGGTGCCCGTCGGCGGCGTACCCACAGGATAGCGCGCGCCCGCGGAGCGCCGTCCGAGCTCGTGAGCCGTCGGACGGCACCGCGAACGACGCTCAGCGAGGCACGCGTCGACGGCCCGAGGCGCGGTTCAGCGGCGACGCTTCGAGCGGCCCTTCGAACCACCCTTCGAGCCCCCCCCCGACCCGCCCTTCGAGCCGCCGCGCGCCGGACGACCGCCGCCGTCCCGACGCGGACGCCCGCCGGACCCGCTGCGCTTGCGCAGGCGGTCGACGATCGACGCCCGGTTCTTCGCGGCCTCGTCGACGTTGTCCGCCGCGAACGTGATCCGCGCCGAGTCGAGCTCGGCGTGCACGCAGCGCACCTCGAGCGTGTCGCCGATACGGATGCGCCGCCCGGACTTGCGCCCGATGACCTGCCGGCCCTCGATGTCCACTTCGAAGTACTCGTCGCCGAGCATGCGCAGGGGGACGAAGCCGTCGACATACGGATGCGTGACGGTGACGAACATCCCGACCGGGATGATCTCGCTCACCATCGCCTCGTACGTCTCGCCGACGTGCTCGGTCATGTAGAGCGTCCGCAGCAGGCGGTCCGACGCGCGCTCGGCGGACACCGACCGCTGCTCGCCGGAGTTCGACGCTTCAGCAGATTCGTGCAGACGGTGGCGCAGGGCGCGGGCGACCCGCGGCTCGGGCGCCGGCTCCGAGATGGCGCGCCGCAGGACGCGGTGCACCTCGAGGTCCGGATACCGGCGAATCGGCGACGTGAAGTGAAGGTACCGACGCGCACCGATGCCGAAGTGGCCGGTGTCGTCGGTGCTGTACTTCGCCTTCTGCATCGCCCGCAGCACGAGCCAGCTCAGCACGCGACCACGCGGGTCTTCGCCGAGCGTCTCGAGGGCCGCGTCGAGCTCCTCGATCGTCGGGTTCGAGCTGATCGAGACGTCGAGCCCGAGGGAATCGACGACCCGGTGCACGACCGCCAGCTTGTCGGTGCTCGGCTCGCCGTGCACCCGCAGCAGAGACGGCCAGCCCTTCGACGCGATCAGGTCGGCGATGCTCTCGTTCGCCGCGAGCATGCACTCCTCGATCAGGCGGTGCGCTCGCAGGCGCGGCGCCGGCTCGACCTCGGCGACCCCGTGCCCATCCTCGGTCAGGCCGATCTTCGGCTCCGGCAGATGCAGGTCGAGCATGCCTCGACGTCGGCGCCGCGCGAGCAACCGCTCACGGGCGTCGTCGAGGGTGCGCAGCGACCGCTTCACCTCGTCGGAGACGTCGAGGTCGCCGCCGTCGAGAAAGTCCTGCACCTGCTCGTACGTCAGGCGCGCGCGGGACCGCATGATGCCGAACCCGGCGTCGTAGCCGACGATGTCGCCGTTCGCCGAGAGCATCATCGACACCCACGCGCAGCGCCGCAGCACGTTCGGCCGCAGCGAGCACAGGTCGTCCGAGAGCTTCGGCGGCAGCATCGGATACACCCGCCCGGGCAGGTACACGCTGCATCCGCGGCGACGGGCTTCTTCGTCGAGGGGGCCGTCGACGTCCACATAGTGGCTGACATCGGCGATCGTCACGACGAGCTGGATCTCGGGGCCCACGGCCTCGGCCCACACGGCGTCGTCGAAGTCCTTCGCGTCGGCGCCGTCGATCGTCACGAGCGGCGTCTCGAGCACCCAGTCGGTGTCCGGGTCGACGTCGTCCATCGTCGGCCCCTTCGCGTGCGCGACGTCGGCGAGCGCCGCGTCGGGGAAGGGAGCGTCCACGCCCATCGAGCGGGCGACGAGGTCGATGAGGGTCTTCGCGTCACGCTCGTCGCCTTCGATGAGCGCGAAGGGGTCGAGACGCGGGGCCTCGGCGCGGTTCGCGTCCGCCGCTCTCGCGGCGTCGACCAGCGCGGTCGCAGCGAACCGCGGCACCGCACCGCCGCGCGGGTTGCGCTTGCGCGGTCCGACGTGGACCGTGATCTCGACGCCGGCCCGCGGCTTCACCGGCAGCCGGTCGTCGAGCAGCAGCGGCTCGCCGATCGCGTCCGACGCCACGTACCAGTGCCCCCGGTCACGCGCGAGGCGCCCCTCGAGGACGCGCGGTGCCTTCTCGGTGATCGCGCGAACGCGACCCATCCGACGGCCGCGTCCGTTGTCGAACACGATCTCGCACTGCACACGGTCGCCGGCGATCGCGGCGCCCAGCCCTTCGGGTTCGACGAGCACGGGCGCGCCGTTGTCGACGTCGACCGTCCACGTGCCGGCGCCATAGACGAGGTCGCCCTCTTCGGGGGCCGCACGGTCAGCGGCGACGTACAGGTCGGAGTCGACCCGGATGACTTCGCCGCTGCGCGACATGGCCTTCAGCAGACGACGCACTTCGCGTCGCTCTACGTCCCCGCCCATCTGAAACACCAGCTCATCCACACTCGCGCCGTCTGATCCGGCGCTACGCAGGGCGGCGTACACCGCGGCCTGCGTGTCTTCGATTTCGATACTCAATTGTCTCTCTTGGAACGATCCGGCCCGCTCGATGGTGACAGTCGCATGGCGCGCTCGTGTCAGCGGCGCAACATCAAGCCATCGACGGGCAAAACGGCGAAAGGCCGAGCGCTCTCGGCCTTTCTAGTGCGCGGGGCGGGAGTCGAACCCGCACGCCCTACTGGGCACAGGAACCTGAATCCTGCGTGTCTGCCAATTCCACCACCCGCGCGGGTGAGGACCGGCGTTCTACGGATCCGCCGGCGCCGTGTCAACCATCAAATGCTCCTCCGGTGCATTCTCGTGTCACCGGCACCGGTCCCCGCGCTGGACACGCACCGCGCCGGCGCGTCACACTCCCCGGGCCTCGAACCCCCGCGCGCGCATGCACGCCTCGCCTCTCGTTGTCGCCCTCGGATCTCTCGCCACGCTCGCGCTGACGGCGCCGGCCCACGCGACCGAACCGGACCTGCCGCTGCAGCCGGGCTGGGAGCTCATCGAGCACGACACGACCGACGCCGACACGATCGAGGTCACCTGGGCCGCAGACGCAGACACCTGCGCCGACGCGCTCGCCGACGGCGCCGTCGACGGCTCGCTCGTCGCCGACGGCTACCGCTACGCCGGTCGAGGCCGTGACGCCGCGACGGGCCTCTGGCGCATCACCGTGGCACGGGAAGGCGGGGCGCTCTTCACGATGACCGTCGCCCCGGTCGACGCGGGCTGTCGCGTCACCATCCCGCGCACGGGCCATGCCCTGCCCGCCACCCGCTGGCGACTCGGCCCGGTGCGCGTGTACGCCTCTGGCGGCGTGGAGCTCATCTTCGACCGGCTCGACCCGCCCCGCTGACCGGTTCGACGACCGCCCTGCCCCGGGGACGCTCCGCACACAGCGGGCGCCCACGCACGAACGACGACGACCCGCACGCCGAAGCGTACGGGTCGTCGCAGGTCGGGCGCATCCAGCGCCATCCCGTCACGCCACGGTGATCTCGTCGGCGAGGTAGACGTCCTGCACGAGGTTCAGGATCTCGATGCCCTGCGCCGTCGGCTTCTGGAACGCCTTGCGGCCGAGGATGAGGCCCATGCCGCCACCGCGCTTGTTGATGACGGCGGTGCGCACCGCGTCGCGAAGATCGTCGTCCCCGGACGCGCCGCCCGAGTTGATGACCGGCACGCGGCCCATGTACGAGTTGGCGACCTGATACCGCACCATGTCGATCGGGTGGTCCGTGCACAGCTCGCCGTACATCGACGGGTGCGTCTTGCCGAAGCCGACCGCGGTGAAGCCGCCGTTCGTCGTCGGCAGCTTCTGCTTCACGATGTCAGCGCCGATCGTCGCGCCGAGGTGAATGGCCTGCGACGTGAGGTCGGCGGCGGTGTGGTAGTCCGTGCCGTCCTTCTTGAACGCGCCGTTGCGCGTATAGCACCAGAGGATCGTCGCCATCCCCAGCTCGTGGGCCTCGGCGAACATCTCCGAGACCTCCTGAATCTGCCGCGACGACTCATCGCTGCCGAAGTAGATGGTCGCGCCCACCGCCGCACAGCCGAGGTCGAACGCCTGCTGCACGCTGGCGAACGGGACCTGGTCGTACGTCGCCGGGTACGTGAGCAGCTCGTTGTGGTTGAGCTTCAGGATGAACGGGATCTTGTGGGCATACGTTCGGGCGAGCGACGCCAGCGAGCCGTAGGTCGTCGCGACGGCGTTGCACCCGCCCTCGATCGCCAGCGTGATGATCGACTCGGGGTCGAACATCCACGGCGCCGGGCCGAACGAAGCGCCGGCGGTGTGCTCGATGCCCTGATCCACGGGCAGGATCGACGTGAACCCGGTACCCGCAAGGCGGCCGTGGTTCAGAATGCGCTGCAGGTTCACCGCCACGCGCGCGCTCCGGTCGGTCGGCGCGATGAGGCGGTCGACCAGGTCCGGTCCGGGGGCGTGAACGCGGTCCGCCGGGAACGTCTCGCAGGTGTGCGAGAGCAGCGAATCGGCCTCGGGCCCGAGAATCTCGACGATGCGATCGAACGACATGACGGCTCCGTGAGCGAAGGGGCGCGAGCCCGTGATCGGTTGCGATTCTCGGTACCCCGCGCCGTGCACCCGGTCAACGCGTCCGCCGCCGCCCCTTGCGCCCGACGCTCACGCAGGTAAGAACACGCGCCAACGACCCGAACGCCCCGTGGATCCCATGTCGTCCCCGCAGCTTCAACGCGAGATCGCTCGCCGCCGTACCTTCGCCATCATCAGTCACCCGGACGCCGGTAAGACGACGATGACCGAGAAGCTCCTGCTCCTCGGTGGCGCCATCCAGATGGCGGGTACGGTGAAGGCGCGAAAGTCCGGCAAGCACGCGACCAGCGACTGGATGCAGATGGAGCAGGACCGCGGCATCTCGGTCACCACGTCGGTCATGAAGTTCGAGTTCCGCGGCTTCGACGTGAACCTGCTCGACACCCCCGGTCACAACGACTTCAGCGAAGACACCTACCGCACCCTGACCGCGGTCGACTCGGCGCTGATGATGATCGACAGCGCCAAGGGCGTCGAGCCGCAGACCATCAAGCTGATGAACGTCTGCCGCATGCGAAACACGCCCATCGTGACGTTCATGAACAAGCTCGACCGCGAGGGCCTCGAGCCCCTCGAGCTCATGGAGAACGTCGAAGAGGTCCTCGGCATCGACTGCGTCCCGATGACCTGGCCGATCGGCATGGGCAAGGCGTTCCGCGGCGTCTACGACCTGCGCAACCACCGGGTCCACCTCTTCGACGCCGCGCAGGACGGCGGCACCGGCGGCTTCGTCGAGCTCGACGGGCTCGAGGACCCACAGCTCGAGCACCTGCTCGGCGTGAGCCGCACCGCCGCGCTGCGTGACGACCTCGAGCTCATTATGGGCGCCGGCGTCGAGTGGGATCCCCAGGCCTTCCTGGACGGCAAGCAGACGCCGGTGTTCTTCGGCAGCGCCCTCACCGGCTTCGGTGTCGAAGAGATGCTCGGCTCGTTCGTCGAGATCACGCCGCCCCCGCAGGCGCGACCCACCCGAACGCGCGACGTCGAGCCGAGCGAGGACACCTTCACCGGCTTCGTCTTCAAGATTCAGGCGAACATGGACCCGAAGCACCGGGACCGCATCGCCTTCATGCGTGTGTGCTCCGGGCGCTTCGAGCGCGGCCACAAGGCGAAGCACGTGCGCCTCGGGCGTGACATGAAGCTCGCCAACCCGATCTTCTTCCTCGCCCGGACGCGCGCGATTCTCGAAGAGGCGTGGCCCGGCGACATCGTCGGCCTGCACGACCACGGCACGATCGAGATCGGCGACACGTTTACGGATGGTGAGGAGCTGTTCTTCACCGGCATCCCGAGCTTCGCGCCCGAGATCTTCCGACGCGTCCGGCTCGAGAACCCGCTGCGCATGAAGGCGCTGAAGAAGGGGCTCGAGCAGCTCGCGCAGGAAGGCGCCGTGCAGCTCTTCAACCCCGTCGAGTCGTCCGACTTCGTCGTCGGCGTCGTCGGCGCCCTGCAGCTCGACGTGCTCAAGGCCCGTCTCGATGCCGAGTACGGCGTGAAGGGCATCTTCGAGAACGTCGAGCTGGCGACGGCGCGGTGGTACCGCTGCGCCGACGAGGTCCAGCTCGAGCGCTTCGAGAAGAAGATGCGCCGCTACATCGCGCACGACGTGAAGGACCGCCCCGTGTACCTCGCCGAGTCACTCTGGCGCCTCGGCCACACGTCCGAGCAGTTCCCGAAGGTCGAGTTCTTCGAGACGAGCGACGGCCTGAATTCGTAGGACGCATCTGCGCGTGCCGAACTCACCGCCCTTGCGATGCAGTCCTCCGGATGATTCGCGGCCGCGCATCAGGGGCGGCGCCCCGCGCCGCCCATACGATGCAATCCTCCGGATGATTCGAAGCCGCGCCTCAGGGGCGGCGCCCCGCGCCGCCCGTACGATGCATTCCTCCGGATGATTCGAGGCCGCGCATCGAACGGATGACTCGAGGCCGCGCCGCGATGGCAAAAACGCAGCAACCCCGCCTGCGTGTGCAGACGGGGTTGTGCAAAGGGTGCCGGCGGCGACCTACTCTCCCACACAGTCTCCCGTGCAGTACCATCGGCGCTGGAGGGCTTGACGA
>Ga0209692_10001845_pt1 | contig 26291 bp, 19 predicted proteins | sample tdDd472_FD_187129 | JGI IMG/M metagenome (GOLD analysis project Ga0209692, IMG submission 187129) | Marine sediment microbial communities from the Atlantic coast under amendment with organic carbon and nitrate - tdDd47.2 (SPAdes)... | ecosystem: Environmental > Aquatic > Marine > Coastal >... | reverse complement strand
CGTTGAATGTGGCGACCACTGATTTTATCTGCAGAGCGATATATGGAGTTGTGCCCACCAGGGCGGCACAGGCTGCCAGGGCTGCCAGGGTCAGGGACCGGTCATAGCGGGCGGAAATGAAGTCGGCGATGGAGGTGATGCGGTAGCGATTTTTGATACGGACCATGCGCCGCATGATCTGCCACCACAGGATGATGATCAGGGTCGGGCCGATGTAGACTGTGGTGAAGAGCATGCCCGAAGAGACGGCCTTGCCCACGCTGCCGTAGTAGGTCCAGGAGGTGGCGTACACGGCCAGGGACAATCCATAGACCAGCGGGCTGCCCGCGATCTTCGTGCTCAGTTTGGATTTGCCTTCCACCCATTGGGCCAGAAGGAAGAGCAGGCCGAAATAGACCAGCAGGACGATGAGTACGGTCAGGGGACTGAACATCTTCAACTCTCCCTGTCCGTTTCTTCTGAATGCTTAATAGATTGGCCGACCACGATAAGTACAACCACGATCAAAGCCCATGTGATGAGCAGATAGCTGAACACACTGGTCTCTCCGTTCTCGTTAGACAGGGACAGAAGAGGCCAATTAAAAAGCAGCACCCCCACATGAAAAAGCAGGACTGCAAAGCTTCTGGTCTTGAAAAAACTGACAACTCGGTTCACGGCATACTCCCCTCGAAATGCCATTTGAACACAAAAGAAGTGTCCCTTTCCGAAGAAAAGACGACAATATTGGTATAACCCTAGCAGTAAAATGGAGAAATTGCGAATTGGCAGAGTTGATTTATCAGTCAACATTGTGGGTCGGACAAAAAAAAGCCCGACCATTACTGGCCGGGCTTTTCGTTTATCTGTTTTGGTATCAATTAGTACTTCATGTCGTCTTCGGTGATCGGAGTTGCAAAGGTCTTGTAGGCCCAGAACTGATAGCCGATGACGATGGGTACGAAGATCAGGGCTACGCCGAGCATGATGGACAGGGTTAGCTCGCTGGACGCCGAGTTCATGATGGTCAGGCTGTTCTGCGGGCTGGGGTTGGACGGGATGATGGCCGGGAAGATCCCGATCACGCCGAACAGGGCCGTGCCTGCGATGTAGAGGCAGGAAGAACCCCATGCCAGCCACCATTTTTTTGCGCCTATGTATGTGCGCATGAGCACCAGTCCGGCAACGGGCAGGGCCAGGATCACGAACAGGATCGGGTAGACCAGGTAGTTGCTGAACAACTGGGTGTCCACGGCGGTGTACGCCAGGAACACTACAGTCAGGACAACCTGAATGGGCCAGATCTTGACGGCCAGTCCTTCGGCGCGAGCCTGCAAATCGCCGGTGGCGCGGATGCAAAGCCAGAGTGCCCCGTGCATGACGAATATGACCGTGAACAGGCCGCCGCCTGCCAGGCCGTAGGGGTTCAGGAGGCCGAACAATCCGGCCTGACTGAAGCCAGTATCATCGAGGGGAAGGCCGCGGAAGATGTTCGCAAACACCACGCCGAGCAGTACGGCGGGCAGGAAGCTTCCAACCACGTGGCAGCAGTCCCAGACTTTTTTCCAGGTTTCGTTGTCCACCTTGGAGCGGAACTCGAAGGATACGCCGCGCAGGATGAGCGCGAACAGGAGCAGCATGAGGCCGGTATACAGTCCGCTGAACATCTGGGCGTAGGCATACGGGAAGGCGGCAAAGGTGACGCCTCCAGCCGAGATCAGCCAGACTTCGTTGCCGTCCCAGAACGGGCCGGTCGCGTTGTACATGACGCGTTTTTCAGTTTCGTTTTTTGCAAGGAAGGGCAGCAGCGTGCCGACTCCCAGGTCAAATCCGTCAAGGATGAAGTAGACGGCCCAGAGCACCCCCCAGAGGACGAACCAGATCATCGCCAGATAGTAGTGTAGCGATCCTATTTCCATGAATTCTTGCATTACATAGTCTCCTTATACACTCAGGCTTAGAGCTGGATGGGGCTGTTGTCGTCGGGACCCTGCTTGGCAAGGCGGATCATGAGCCAGATACCGGCTGCTCCGAGGAGCGAGTAGATGGCGCACATCATGATGAACGAGAAACTGACCTGACCGGTGGTAACCGGGGAGACCGCATCCGAAGTTCTCATGATGCCATAGACGATCCACGGCTGACGTCCGACCTCTGCCAGAGTCCAGCCTGCCCAGATTGCGATGTAGGGCGCGGGTATGAAGTAGGGCAGCATCTTCAGATACAGCGGGAATTTGTCCAGCTTCTTGCGCATGACCCAACCGAACAGGGCGATCATGGGCATGACAGTACCGATGCCGACCATTGTCCTGAATGCCAGGAAGGTGATGACAACGGGCGGACGATCTTCCTTGGGAATATCGTTGAGGCCTTTCACCTCGGCATTGACGTCGTTGTAGGCGAGGAAGCTCAAGGCTCCGGGAATGGGCAGAGCTTCTACCAGGTTGCCGTCTTCACCAGGGATGACGAGCAGGTTGATGGGAGCATTGGTCTGCGTTTCCCAGATGGATTCCATGGCAGCCAGCTTGGCAGGCTGCTTCAGGGACATGTTGTTGCCGTGTATGTGGCCCTCGGCTGCGACAACGATGGAGAATACAAGGGCGAAGACAACACCGATGTTGAATGATCTCTGGAAGAAATCAACGTTGTTTTTCCTCATCAGGTGCCATGCGGAGACGCCCATGATGAAGAAACCGGACAGGCACAGGGCTGCCGGGACCATGTGGAAGAATTCGAGCCATGCCCATTTGTTGGTGATGATCTCGATGAAATCGGTCATCTCGGCACGGCCGTTGCGCATGGTGAAACCCTTGGGGTCCTGCATGAATCCGTTGGCAATGAGAATCCAGATAGCCGACAGGTTGGATGCACCGGCAACCAGCCATGCGGAAATCATGTGCGCTTTGGGAGTGAGCTTGTTCCAACCAAAGTGCCAGACGCCGATAAAGGTGGATTCAAGGAAGAAGGCCGCCGTGGCTTCAATGGCCAGCAGCGAACCGAAAATATCACCCACAAACATGGAGTAGCGCGACCAGTTGGTACCGAACTGGAATTCCAGAGTGATGCCGGTCACGATGCCCAGGGCAAAGTTCACCAGGAAAATCTTACCCCAGAATTTCGCCATTTTCTTGTAGGTTTCATCGCCGGTACGAACATATTTCGTCTCCATCCAGGCGATGATCACCGAGATGCCCAGCGTCAGCGGGACAAAGATAAAGTGGAACATGGTGGCCGCAGCAAATTGCAGCCGGGAAAGCATTAGCACATCCATACAAACCCCCTTGATGATTGCGCAGTAAATATTGGGTCAGTCAAAAGCTCAAATTTTCAGGCACTCTACACATAGTTATTGGACAGTTCAAGAATAATTATCATTATTAAACAGAAAGGGCCGGGTAAAATCCCGGCCTTTCTTATTTGTCGTTTTTCATGTCGGCTGGCTGTCCCGTCGACTCAAGCACGGCCCGCCAGTAGTTGGAGCATGTGTTGATTCGTTTCTTGCCTCTGGTAACCAATCCCATGGGGATATGTACATAACGGCCATTCCAGCGGGAAACGACCATGCCGGTGCGCCCGGACATGGCAGCGTGGACTGCGTTGATGCCCAGGAACGAGCAGTAGATGCGGTCGTTGGCATTGGCCGGGACCGAGCGGATGATATAGCTGGGGTCGATATACTTCAGGGTGGGCTCGATGCCCTGTGCTTTGAAATGCTCAAGTATTTCAGCCTTAAGCAGTGTCGCGATGTCGCTCAGGACCACGTTTCCGGACTTGTCTGTCTTCTTCGAGTCCTCAAGGAGCTTTTGACCCGCGCCTTCGGCCACAACGATGACTGCATGGCCCCGGCTCTTCATGCGCTTGTCGAGTACGGCCAGAAAGCCGTTTTCGCCGTGCAGGTCGAACTCCGATTCCGGTACGAGTACAAAATTGACGTCCTGATAGGAGAGAGCGGCTTGCGCGGCAATGTAGCCGGCACTTCGGCCCATGACCTTGACCAATCCGATGCCCCAGGGGGCACCCATGGCCTCGGAATTGGCGCAGCGGATGGCCTTGGTGGCTTCCTCGACTGCTGTGTCAAAGCCGAATGAGGGCGAAGCAAAATTGATATCGTTGTCAATGGTCTTTGGCAGGCCTATCACCGAGATGGCTAGGCCGCGATTGGAAATTTCTGCCACGACCTTGCTGGCAGCACGCATGGTTCCGTCACCGCCAATCATGAACAGGATGGAGACGTTCATTCGTTCCAGAGCGTCCACGATTGCCTCAGGATCCTGAGGGCCACGTGAGCTGCCGAGGATGGTTCCGCCGAATTCGTTGATGGGCGTGACGTAATCCGTGTTCAGGTCCACCACGTCGTAGCCTTCCTCGGGGATGAATCCGGCCAGCCCGTACTGGATGCCGAGCACGGTCGGGACCTTGTACTCATGGTGGGCAGTCATGACGATGGCCCTGATGACGTCGTTCAAGCCGGGACACAGTCCACCACAGGTGACTACAGCACATTTGGTCTTGCTGGTGTCGAAGAAGACCTTGTCTCTCGGTCCGGCTGGTTCGAAATAGACATGGCTGGTCTTGCCTTTGCCGTTTTTCTTGCCATTCCTTTCGACGGTCTTGCGTGAAATGTTGACTAGGACTGCGTCATCTTCGTCGACGAAGCGGCCGAAGGAAATCGGGTTCTTAATCTTGGCTTCGCCGAGCGTGGGGATGTCAGTCTCTTCTGGCCGGTAAATATCGTCTTGGCAGGTTTTCATGCAAGCCTCTTGTGATGGTTAATGAAATATATGACATATTGTTATATCGATTTTCCCCTTGGGGCAAATTATAAATACGTTTTTTCGCCTCGTTACGGAGTTGTTTGGCAAACGGTCTGATCGGAATACGAGCCCCGGGCGTGATGTGTTTTTGATAGAGTGGCCTTGCTTCGGTCCCCTTGAAAGACTACATAATAGATATGAGTAAGAATTTAATCCGTTTTTTCATGGCACTATTATTTTGTCTTTCCCTGTTGTCTGGCCCGGCTGCAGCTGTGGATCTGCCCATTGTTTTTGAGGAGTATCCCCCTTACGAATATACGGATAATGGTGTTGTGAAAGGGATCAACATGGATCTCATCCGCGAGGCGTTCAGACGGATGGACATCACCCCGATATTTGAGGCGCGTCCCTGGAAGCGCGCATTGTTCGAGCTTGAGTATGGAGAAGTCCTTGCTTTGTCATCGGGATTCAAGACGCCCAAGCGCGAGACTTTCGCCATATTCCCTTCTGAATCGCTGTCCATGGAGACTCTCGTAGTGGTCGCCCTGTCTGTCAGCGGGGTGGAGGTCAATTCCCTGGACGACCTGCGTGGTTTGAAGGTGGGTGTAATTCGCGAGTATTCCTACGGTCATGAATTCGACTCCATGCAGGGGTTGACCAAGATCCAGGCCAGTTCCAACCCTCAATTGCTCAAGATGCTTTTGAATCAGCGCATGGACGTGGTCATTGCAAACAAGGCCGTTATGAAACATCTGGCCAGGGAAATGGGCGAAGAAGCGAGCATCAAGTTCGTTTACAAGGTGACCAGTGAACCTCTTTATCTTTTCTTCTCCCGCGCCCGAGGCGTGGTGGCAGAGGGGCTTGCCCGAGATTCATTCAAGGCCATCCGGTCCATGCATGAGGACGGAACATTCAAGGCCATTGAGTCCAGCTACTAGCCTCCGTGTTTTCTCACCTTGACGTCGTTGGGCAATTTCCTATCTACTGGCAATACATAATCTTCGGAGGATTTTACTGACATGAAGAGTCAGAGCAAGATAGCAGTACTCCTGTGCCTGTTCGCCATTTTTGCCTTTGTCGGTCCGGCCAGGGCGGATCATCGCCGCACCCCGGTAGTCAAGGCCGTGGAGTCGGTCAGCCCCTCGGTGGTCAACATCACCGTGATCAAGAAGGGTCCGACCGGTTCTCGTTCGCCTTTCGGCGACCCTTTTTTCGACCAGTTCTTCAATGACTTTTACGGGAGACAGCCTCAGCAATCCCAGAGCCTCGGTTCCGGGGTGATCATTGATGGGGCCAAGGCGCTGGTGCTCACCAACGCCCATGTCATCGCCAGCGGCGGGGATATCACCGTGCGCCTCAACGACGGGCGCGAATTCAAGGGTGAGCTGGTAGGTTCCGACCCGGATTTCGATCTGGCCGTGCTCAAGCTCCGCGAGGCTGCCGATCTGCCCCAGGTTCTCATGGGCGATTCCAACGACATATACATTGGCGAGACGGTCATTGCCATCGGCAACCCGTTCGGGTTTTCCCATACGGTGACCACCGGAGTGGTCTCGGCCCTGAATCGGCCCATGAAGACGAGCAATGGTGCCTACGGCAGTTTCATTCAGACCGACGCGGCCATCAATCCGGGCAACTCCGGCGGTCCTTTGCTCAATATTCATGGCAAGCTCATCGGTATCAATACGGCCATTCACGCCCGTGCCGAGGGTATCGGTTTCGCCATCCCCATCAACAAGGCCAAGTTCGTGGTGGATGAGTTGCTGCACACAGGCCATGTGGCGCCAATCTGGCTCGGCGTCTTCGGTCAGGATATCGACCAGGCCTCGGCCCGGTATTTCAAACTCAAGAATCTCAAAGGTATGCTGGTGTCAGAGGTCTATCCTTCCACCCCCGCTGCCAGGGGCGGCATCAAGGCCGGCGATATAATCCTGGCCGTGAATGGCCGGGGCATCACCAACAAGGACGACTACCTCACCCAGCTGTTCGGGGTTACCAAGAGCGAAGGGTTGACGATCATTCTTCTGCGGAACGGCAAACACATAAAACTCGACCTCAAGCCGCAGGTGCTCGACAAGACCAAGGCCCTGACTCTGGTCCGCACCAGGTGGGGATTCGAGCTGTCGGACCGCAAGAAGGGGGAAGGTGCGGAGGTGACAGTAGTAGTACCGGGCAGCCCCGCCGCAAAACTCGGTTTGCAGACCGGGGACATCATCCACCAGATCGGTAACCGCCGGCTTATTGCTGGCATCGACCTGCTTAATGCGTTCCTGCGAAACCGGTTGCAGAAGACGGTTCTCATGCGTGTCCAGCGCGGGCGAGGACTCTACTACGTTCGCCTGACTATTTAGTATTTATGAAAACTGATTAATATAACTGGAGATTGTTATAGAAACCCAGCAGCGATACTGGACGGACAAAGGGAAGGGAAAGACCTTCACCACGCCGTTCATGATGGATATTTTCAAGGAACACGTTTCAATCGATGCGCGAATTCTCGACTTAGGTTGCGGTTATGGTCGCACTCTGGCCGAGCTTGCTGACGCCGGATACACCGATCTTGTCGGCATCGATTTTTCCGAAACACTCATTGAACGAGGCCGTGCCGAGCATCCGGCCCTTGATCTCGCAGCTTACTCGGGCGGCCCCCTGCCTTATGATGACAATTCATTTGATGCTGCTGTCATGCTCGCAGTCTTCACCTGCATGGCCGAGACAAAGACCCAGGCCGAAACTCTCATCGAACTCAAGCGGGTGCTCAAGCCAGGCGGCATCTTGTATGTCAACGATTTTCTGATCAATCGCGACAAGCGCAACCTCGACCGGTACAAGATCGGTCAGGAGAAGTACGGCGTTTATGGCATCTTCGATCTCGCTGACGGCGGCACCATGCGCCATCACGACCGCAACCACATGGAAGCCCTGTTTTTCGACTTCGACATCCTGGTTTTCGAGGAAACCGTTTACAACACCATGCACGGCCATCAGTCTGCCGGCTTTTATTGTATGGTCAGGATGCCTGACTAAACTTTTCTCTTCGTTCCATCCCTTGACAGGTGGTCCTCGCTAAATCTACGTTGAATGCATCCTGGGGAATGGGGATTTCTCTTTTTCCTGTCAATCGCCTGTCTACAGAGGTTCATAGTGGATTCAAATTCGATTTACGAAGCCCTGCGTGCCAAGATAATTCATCTTGAACTGGCCCCCGAGAGCGTCCTGAACCTGTCCGAGCTTGCCGAGGAGTTCGGAGTCAGCCGCACACCAATCAAGGAGATACTCCTGACATTGCAGGCCGAGGAATGGATTGTCCGTCAGGGGTCTCATTTTATCGTCACACCCCTGAGCCTTGAACGTATCCGTGAAATTACCGAAATCAGAATGGTGCTGGAAGTCCAGGCCAATATTTGGGCCATGCAGCGTATCACACCACAGGAATTGGATGAGCTTGTCGGGCTCAAGGACCGTATAGCAGTCTTCGATGCGACCCGTGGCAATCAGGCCATCGTTGACTTCGACTCGGAGATTCACCATCAGATTTTCAAGGCCGCCAAAAACATCCAGTTGACCACCATGCTGGAGCGGATTCTCAGCCACTATCTCCGGTTTTGGTTGTCCGTCCCACGCCAGATCGAAACCCGGACCTTCTTTGCCGAAGCTCTGGAACTCATCGACGCCATCGCCGCCAAGGACGAAACGGTTGTCCGCGAATGTACAGTCAAACACATCCGCCATTCTGTCGCGGAAATCATGGGCACTCGTTAGCAAACTGACGAACATTCCGTTTTTCACGGGCCTGTATCGCTTCAATGCGGTGCAGGCCCTTTGCTTATTGTTGCTGTCGAGCGACTGGCAGATTTGCATGTTTTGCATTTGTTGTGTATTTATTATGCATACACAATGAACGCGAACGGAAGGCCTCGGGTTATCCGTGCGGAAAACAAGGATTTTGCCATGAGTGATCTGATATATCTCGACAATGGAGCGACTTCTTTCCCCAAGCCGGAAGAGGTGTATGAGTTCATGGACAGTTTTCACCGCGCCAACGGGGTCAGCCCCGGCAGGTCTGGGTGCGATCTGTCCATAGAGACCGGCAATGTCATCGAAGAGACACGTAAGGCGTTGACGGAATATTTCAACGGGGATGATCCGAACAGACTCATATTTTCCCTCAACTCGACTGAAGGGCTGAACCTCGCCATCTCCGGGCTGGTTTCCGCTGGCGATCACGTTATTACGACAACTGTCGAGCATAATGCGGTGCTGCGTCCCCTCCATCATCAGGAAGTATATAAGAACGTCGAAGTCGATTATGTCCCCTTTGATGAGAATGGTTTTGTAAATCCTGACGACTTCATTCCGCTGTTCAAGGAGAACACCCGGGTGGTGATCGTCAATCACGCCTCAAACGTCATCGGCACGGTCCAGCCCATCCGGGAGATCGGTAAGCTCTGTCAGGAAAGAGGTGTGATCTTCATTGTCGATGCCTCCCAGACAGCGGGCAAGGTCCCCGTGGACATGGTGGAGCAATACATAGATGTCGTTGCTTTCACCGGGCACAAATCCCTGCTTGGTCCTACGGGAGTGGGTGGGCTTTATGTGCGGGAAGGTGTTGATATTCGTCACACCCGCGCTGGTGGAACCGGCGTTAAGTCAGCCATTCTCCATCACCTTGAGGAATACCCGTACCGGCTCGAATATGGCACCCCGAACCTGGTGGGTATCGCCGGTCTTCTGGCCGGACTCAAATGGCTCAAATGCCGTGGCGTTGAGGAAATTCATCGTCAGGAAATGAACCTGACACAGCTGTTCGTGGACGGATTGAAAGACATCAAGAACATTACTACATATTGCCAGGACGATCTTACCGATCACATCGGCGTGGTCAGCTTCAACGTTAACGGTTTCGAAGCCACGAACGTGGGAACCATTCTCGACGGCGATTACAACATCGCCTGCCGGACAGGTCTGCAATGTGCTCCGTTCGTTCACAAGCAACTCGGCACGGATAAACTTCACGGAACGGTTCGCATGGGCTTTGGACCATTCAATACGGAAGAGCATATCCAGACAGCGGTTACTGCGGTACGCGAGATAGCCGAGACATACGGACAATAGCCCTTCAATAATATATCAAAAAAGAAACCGCCCGGAGCATGCTAGATGCTCCGGGCGGTTTTTCATTTGTATTTGCGTCGGACTTAGTTCAACAAGTCGGGACGTGCGATTTCGATCTGCGCATTCTGACGGAGTCCGTCCATGAACGCGCTGAGCACTTCCTGCTCATAGTTCTGTCCGGCCTGTTCCATCCAGAGTTCGCGCTGTTCTTCCCAGGCGTCGATGGATGCAGGGATCATCTCGTTCAGGCGGGCGATGTAGATGCCGGTCTGAAGCGGGTACACCTTTGGCATCCATGCGTCGTCCTTGGCAGTGAAGGCTGTCTCGGCGAGCTCAGGGCTCTGGCCCAGATTCGGGATGTTGCCCTGGCGGTCAAAGGATTCGGAAGTCTCGGTGCGGCTTGCGTATTGCTTGGCGGCGGCAGCAGCGTCGGGGCCGGTCAGGGCTGCGAGGATTTCCTCTGCCTTTGCCTTTGCCTTTTCTGCTGCTTTCTGTGCCTTGAGGTTGTTGATAATGGACGGCTGAACCTGCTCAAGCGGCATGGGCGCGGCCGGAATGTCCTCGACCTTTTCGATGAGCATGTATCCACCGTCCACGGCCAGAGGCGTATTGTGAGCCTCGCCTACCGGCATCTCCATGACCACTTTGGCGGCTTCGGGAGTGAGGCCGAAGGCCTGGGGGAGGAACTGTGCTGGCATGGGCTGGGAGGTGATGGCAATGAGGCCGACTTCGTCGCCAACAGCGTCAAGCTTCATGCCGGACACGAGGAGATCCAGGGACCTGTCGAGCAGGTCCGTGATTTTCTCACTCGCCTTTTCCTGTGCGATCTTCTGGGTGAGTTCTTCTTTGACGTCGTCCATCGCCTGGGTCATGGCTTCCTTGCGGTCCTCAACCTTGATGATGTGCCAGCCGAACTGGGTCTTGACTATCTCGGAGATCTCTCCTTTGCCGGTGGTGAATGCGGCTTCCTCAAATTCGGGAACCATTGCACCGCGGCCGAACCATCCGAGTTCGCCACCGCCGGGACCACTGGGGCCTTCGGAGTATTTCTGGGCAAGCACGGCAAAGTCTTCACCGGCTTTGGCTTTCCTGAGAACTCGTTCGATCTTGTTCCGTGCTTCGGTCTTTACAGAGTCGGGATCGGTGTCCTTGACCATGACCAGAATGTGGCGGGCCTGGACCTGCTCTTCCTGCTGCATGGAGTTGGAATTGGCGGCGTAGTATGCCTTGATCTCGTCGTCGGAGACCTTCTGGAACTTGGCAAGTTCAGCGGCTGTGAAGGTGAGGTAACGCAGGCGTACCTGCTCCGGGACCATGAAGCGGTCCTTGTTCTCTTCGTAAAATGCGGTCACTTCTTTTTCGTCAATCGTGATGGAGTCAACAAAGTCCCTGGGTGCGACCTTGATGTAGTCGATACGAACCTGTTCGCCGACCCAGTTGAATATCTGGCGAGCCTGGTCAGGGGTGACTTCGCCGGATTTGCGAACAAGGCGTTTGACCTTCTCGGCAGTCAGGTCCTGCTTGAAGTTCTTTTCGAATTCGGCAGGAGTCATCCTGAGTTGACGCAATGCCATTTGGTAGATGTTCGGGTCAAAGGTGCCAGCCTGATTCTGGAAGAAAGGCTGTCTGGATATCCCGGCTGCAATTTCAGCATCAGAAGCTGACACACCGAGGCGTGCGGCTTCAGCCTGAAGCAGTCTGTTGTTCACCAACTCATTCAGAACCACCTGCTTGAACTGCGGGGTCTGAAGCTGGGCCGGAGAGACGTCCGGATTGGCATTGCGGATGTTCTCCGCCATACGCTGAAAGGCTTCCTCGAATTCCGCCCGGGTGATGATCTGGTCATTGACCGTAGCCAGAACCGGATCGTTGCCGGTGTCCAGACCACTCATTCCGAAAGCGAAGACAAAGACGATGATGATGATGGCGAACAGGATCTTGACGATCCATCCCCCGGCGTTTTCACGCATGATCTCTAACATTGATACTCCAGGAAGCGCTTTTGTCCGGCCACCCTGACAGGCAGGGTGGCCGGGTCATATTACTATGTTTTACGACTGATTTTCGCGGACAGCATTGAGCAGTCCACCTGACTGGATAATCTCCAGTTCCTTTTTGGTCAAATCATTTGTGACCTCAATGGAATCACCGCTGTCGGAAGTGATGGCGATGGTTCCACCGGGGGTGATCTCGTTGGCCGCAATGGTCAGGCCAGAACCCTCGGAGAGCTTGTCATAATCACTGGGATTAACGAGCAGCAGCGGGAGGATGCCGAAGTTGACCAGGTTGGCGCGATGAATACGAGCCAGGGACTTGGTGATGACAGCCTTGACGCCCAGATGACGGGGGCCGAGAGCTGCGTGCTCACGGCTGGAGCCCTGTCCGTAGTTTTCGCCACCGAGGATGATGCCGGTGCCAGCGTCTTTCATGCGGCCAACGAATCCTTCGTCAACGCGGCTGAAGATGTACTGGCTGATGGCCGGGATATTGGACCTCAGGGCGGTAATCTCCGCGCCTGCGGGCAGGATATGGTCTGTAGTGATGTTGTCTTCTACCTTGAGAAGAACCTTTGACTCAATGGTCTCGGGCAATTTCTCGAAGTCTTCCAGGGCAATGATGTTGGGTCCGCGCAGGATTTCGACAGCGTCGCCGTCTTCCGGCGGGAACACGAACAGGTTGCGGATGGACGGGACATCATCGGGCAGTTCGATGCGCTCGGGAGCGTCGCCCCAGGTGGCCGGGTCGGTGAACTCACCTTCAAGGGCCAGGCGTGCGGCGGTCTGGGCGGAAGCGAGGTAGACCTGTCCGTCCTGAGTGCCGGAGCGGCCTTCGAAGTTGCGGTTGAAGGTACGCACGGAGACGCCAGCAGAAGTCGGGGAGCCACCCATGCCGATGCAGGGGCCGCAGGTGCATTCGAGGATGCGTGCGCCGGAATCCAGCAGCGGTTCGATGAGGCCTTCGCGGGCCAGCATCTTCACGACCTGCTTGGAGCCGGGAGAGATGAGCAGATCGGTCTCGGGCGGAGTCTGTTTGCCGGACAGGATCTGGGCGGTGTTTTTCAAATCGGAGTAGGAAGAGTTGGTGCAGGAACCGATGGCGCACTGGTCGATCTTCTTGCCAGCCAGGTCTTTGACCTTGCAGACGACGTCCGGCATGTGCGGCTGGGCCACCATTGGCTCAAGCTCGGACAGATTGATCTCGACGACTTCGTCGTACTCGGCATCGGCGTCGGCGATCAGTTCCATATAGTCGTCACCACGGCCCATTTTCTCAAGGAAGTCCTTGGTCTTCTCGTCGGACGGGAAGATGGAAGTGGTCGCACCCAGTTCGGCACCCATGTTGGTGATGGTTGCGCGATCTGGTACGGACAGGTTGGCAACGCCGGGACCTGCGTATTCGAAGACCTTGCCCACGCCGCCCTTGACGGTCAGCATGCGCAGCAGTTCGAGAATGACGTCCTTGCCTGCGGTCCAGCCGGTCAGTTCGCCGGTCAGGTTGACCTTGACGACTTTCGGCATGGGGATGAAGTAGGCCTCGCCAGCCATGCCGAGTGCGACGGACAGTCCGCCCGCGCCCATGGCCATGGAGCCGATGCCGCCAGCCGTGGGTGTGTGGGAGTCGGAGCCGATAAGGGTCGCGCCGGGTTTGGCGAAATTTTCGAGGTGCAGCTGGTGGCAGATGCCGGTGCCGGCAGGGGAGAACACAGCTCCGGATTTGGCGGCCACGGTGCGCAGGTAGCGATGATCGTCAGGATTGCGGAAACCCATCTGCAAGGTGTTGTGGTCAACGTAGCTGACCGAAAGGTCGGTGCGGACCTTGCCGATGCCGATGGCCTCGTACTGCAACCAGGCCATGGTGCCGGTGGCATCCTGGGTCAGGGTCTGGTCGATGCGAAGGCCAACTTCCTGGCCGGGGACCATCTCGCCGGAAACGAGGTGTTTCTCAATAATCTTGTGGGTAATGTTCTTGCCCATATCGTGTTGCTCCTGCAAGTCTAAAAGTTATCGGGGTACTCTCTCTGTAAAACCGTGCAAATGTCCTGGCAGGAAAGGCAGGGACGGTCCTCTCAAAAACCGTCCCTGCACGTTCACACGGGTATATATCTATATATTAAAACGCGAATCCGTTCGGATCCTCTCCGGGTTGGATTCCATCAATGCCGAGATTGATCCTGTTGATCTTGTTGGTGCGGAACTGGATATCCACGCCAAGGCGCAGCTTTTCCTGCTGTAACGCATGTATCTCGGTATGATGATAGATTTTTTTCTCGAAATCTTCCGCTTTCAACAAATCCTGAATGGATTGAATAACCCTTTCCTGCTCGGCGGTCATCTCAATGATTTCGGCCTCAAGAGTGGGGATATCCTCAGACAGTCTAGGTTCATCGGATTTTGACTCTTCTGGTTCGTTTTTCGTCATCAGGTCTCTCCTTGATCGGCTTGGGCTTCATTTTGCCAGTGGGCAGGGAATTGTAGAAGTTCCAGAATTCAGGCCAGGTGGATGTCACTTCGCCGTGGTTTTCCAGAACGATTCCGGGAACAGAGTAGGCTGCGAGCGCACAACCCATGGACCAGATCGGGTCGGGGCTGAACCATGTGCCGTCCCACGCCTTCTTGCCTGGTTTCATGTCGATGGAGTCTTCACCCAGTTCGTAGGCTGCGCCCATGCGGTCCAGAAGTTCCAGGGTTGTGTCGTTGGCCGAGCCGGTCAGGCGGGCGTCGCCCACTTTCAGGGCCAGGGCCAGGGCCAGAGGCATGAGTTCTTCGGTCTCGCCGATGGTGATGGTGGCACTCTCGGGAGCCTTGCCTTCCATGACAGCGACGATGTTCTCGGTGGCTATAGTTACCTTGAGGCCGAGTTTCGTGAGTTCTTCCACGACACGGTCGGCTTTTTCGTTTTTCGGCCAGTGGCCTTCGATGCTGATGCTGCCGCCGCAGAAGATGGGCAGGGCCAGGAGCATGCTGTTCAAACGGACAGACAGGGGCAGCTGAGGATGGTCCTCAATGACCGGAGTGCCGTCGGATACAGTGACAGTGTCCTTTTTCAGCTCGGCCTTGATACCGCAATCGGTGAGCACTTCAACGGCTTCGGATACACGCTCGCGGGCATCCTTGTTCAACCCCTTGATGGTCAGTCCACCAGGGAAGGACCATGCAGCCAGAGTCAATGCGGCTGCGAAATCGGGATCGATGTTGCCGGGCAGGGTGACTGATTCGTCCATGGGGCCGCCGCATTCCAGGCGTGCAGGCAGGCCGGGATTGTTCGGGTTCATGGGAACCAGGCGCGCGCCAAGACGGGGCAGTACCTTGTTGAGCGATGCAATATCCAGGAGCTGCAACGCGGGCTTGCCGGTGAACTTGCAGCGACCTGCATGGGCCAGGGCAAGGCAGAGCAGGAGGTAGAAGTTGAAGGGCTCTTCGCCGACAAAGGCCATGTTGCCTTCGAATTCGATGAGTCGTTCTCCCTCGGATCTGATTTCGTCGTCATCCCAGTGGATGGGGGCGCCGATCTGCTTGAGGGCTTTTGCCAAATCCTTGTTCTGGGCGTTCATGGTGGCCGGGGCCAGGGCAACTCTGTTGCCGGAGCTGGCAGCCATGGCGAGCATCATGCGTGTATAGCGGAAGGAGCGCGGGCCGGTGATGGAGGCCGCGATTCTGTCCACACGGGGTGCGAGCTTGTAGCCGTCACCGGTGAATGTCTTGCGCACATCGGCAAGGGAGAATTGATTGAGGAGTGTGAACAGGGTGCGGGAGAGCCTGGCATCCAGGCCGAGTTCGTTGGCCTTGGCGTCAAAGGAGCCGCGCAGCAGCTTTTCGAGCTGAGGGTCGACCATGGATTTTTGTCTGGACTTGCGCCACGCGCCTTCCTTGCGAATGAGGAATGCACGCTTTTCGAGCAGGGCCAGGACCTGATGGTCGAGGTCGGAAATGTCGTTGAATCTGTGTTCGGATACTACTGCGGTCTTGTCGACGAATTCTTCGCCTTCAGGTTTTTCGGGCAGGTTGCCGAAAAAGTCGCGCTTGGGGCGACCGCCGCCACGGGGTCCACCGCGCTTGTCGCCACGAGGGCCGCCACGTTTGTCGTCGCGGTTGTCGAATTTGCGAGGGCCGCGGCTGTCGTCTCTGCGAGGGCCTCGGTTGTCGTCGCTGCGGGGTCTGCTGTCGGAACCACCACGGCTGTCGTCTCTGCGAGGCCGGTCATTAGAGGCACCACGCCTGTCGTCTTCTTTGCGGATCTTGATCATAGTCTTACCGTCTTCCTTATTAATGATATGGTTTCCTCCCGAAAGAGGAAATGACTCTCTAGCGCGAAAGATGGATTGGGGCAAGTCTTGTGTTCAAAGGGGTGGCGGGGCGTTTGTTTTGGTAAAAATGGTTACCATTCTATGGGCTTCGAGTTGTTAATTGGTTTGAAAACCCTCGTAATCGAGCGGATTGTCTCTGCGTTGTACAAATTTATAACATCCTCATTTGATAAAAACAGGGTCTTGTCGCCATAGAATTCTTCAGAACCGCCGTTGCGCGTAATATTCTTGGAGAGTTTCAGGATGTCGATGAAGCTCTCTTTGCTGATGACGAGGAGGACCCCTTCATCGGTGACAGAGAGTATTCGCATTGCTCCAAGTCTGTATTCTCCAAACTCCTGGTCCGGAAACATTGCAGATAGGTCGGTGGAGTAGACATCATGGACTCTGGGGCTTTGGATTCGGGCAAGCTCCTCCTTCTCATTGTCGAGATGGGCGAAGTAGAGGAGTGAAAGGATTGCTATCAAAAGGAACGAGCCAAAATACAATGGAAGAGTTCTGAGCGGAGTGAATATGTTCTTTCTGATCCGCTGCTGTTCTTCGAGAGGGATGTCGTCATTCACGGATACTTTGCTGCAATTGGAACAACGTAGTCCAACCTGACGCGAGGTGACCATGAGGGGAACCCAGAACATGTGAAAATATCGGGAAATGCCAAAGCTGACATGCTGTGTGTGCCCGCAGTTTTTGCAGACGACATTGATGACAGCTTCGCAAGTATGCTTTTTTTCGCGAATTCCGAATATAATCATGACGTGTGCCTCGTCCTTGTGGTTGGTGAGCACCATATAATGAAAAAAGGGAGGTAGCAAAAGCTACCTCCCTTTGAATGGTCAGCTAAAAAGCGACCGGGCAGAACTACATGTCTGCGCCGGATGCTGCTTTCTGCATCTTGACTTCAACCTTTTCGGTCAAGCCAGCGTAGTACTCACGGAGGCGAACGAGGACTTCGTCGCGACCGAAGTGATCTACAACTTCAGCGCCTTCGGAAAGGGCCTTACGCAGCTTGGTACCGGACAGGATGACGCGGTCTTCTTTGCCGTGGGGGCACGTACGCATGGAAGCCATGCCGTCGCACTTGTAGCAGTAGAAGGTCCAGTCGATGTTCATGGGCGCGCAAAGCAGTGCTTTTCCGGGCTCAGCGGAACAACCGTCTTGGTAAGGAATCTTCTTGAAGATGTCCTGAGCTTCGAACAGACCGTAGAAGTCGCCGACGCCAGCGTGGTCACGACCGATGAGCATGTTGTTGATGCCGTAGTTCTGGCGGAAGGTGGCGTGGATGAGACCTTCACGGGGACCAGCATAACGCATGTCCAGGGGGTAACCGGCGTTGATGACGTTCTCGGGAACGAAGTAGTTGTCGATCAGGATCTGGATGCACTCGACGCGAACGTCTCCGGGGATATCGCCGGCTTTCAGGTTACCGATGAGGGAGTGAATGACAACGCCATCACAGGTCTCAACAGCAAGCTTGGCCAGGTATTCGTGGGAGCGGTGCATGGGGTTACGGAGCTGCAGTGCAGCAACCTTCTGCCAGCCGCGTTTTTCCATCTCTGCACGGATCTGAGCAGGAGTCTGGTAAACACCGGGGAAACGAGTGGCGTAGTCGCCTTCGGACAGGACTTTAACAGGACCAGCAATGTTGTACTTGCCCTGAGCCATGACCATCTGAACGCCCGGGTGATCTTCCATTGCGATCTTCCAGAAGACGTCATCAGCGGACTCTTCGCCCTCGCCCTTGTAGACGAGTTCGCATTCCCACTTCTTGTCGGCTTCGGTCATTTCGTACTTTTCTTCAATGGTCATGGTAGCGTAAACGGTACCATCAGCTGCTTTCAGAGCAACTTCGTCGCCAACAGCAACGCTGTCGTCGTCGGTGTCCAGAGTGACGGGGATGGGCCAGAAGGTGCCATCAGCCATCAGGAAGTCTTTGCAGACGCCTTTCCAGTCAGCCTTGGTCATGAAGCCAGTCAGCGGAGAGAATCCACCGATGCCCATCATGATCAGGTCGCCTTTGGCGCGATCAGAAATGTCGAGGGTCTTGAGGCCAGCGGCCTTCTTGGATTCAGCTTCGAGGGCTGCGCCGTCGAGCAGGGCACAGACGAGACCTTTACCACCGTGAGGTGCTACGAGGTTGGACATTTAAGCCTCCTAAAAAAATTAGTTTGTCAATAAAACCATTGCCTTAATTCATGTGGTGCGAACCAAAACCGCCCCGAACCATGATTATTTCCCAATAAAAGGGTCCGCCTTTATTGTACGTTTGTGAAAGTCGTGTCAAGCGGTTTTTTGTTTAGAGGGGGTATGGGTATTATATAGTATTGGTACATGGGCAAACAATAGATAATCTCATAAAAAAGTCTAGAAAACAGTGCTTTTCAGGGTGTAGTTTTAGCCTGTTATTTCAGCGTGTTGAGTTGTTAATGTTATAATCGTATGAGTATGCGAAAAAAGGCTTGCACAGGATGCTTGGTTTACACTAAAAGCTGTGTTGGTTTTAGGTAGTAAAAGCTGAATTGAAGGCAGGACCCTCCCGGCGGGAATAAAGAGGGGCCTTATGTTTGATACCGGTGACCTGAAAACCACTGCCACGGCAGGTCGAAAGACGCTTGTTAAAAAATTCACTTTCGCATTGACAAGGGTTTGCTGGCTTGCTAATTCCCAACTTCCGCTTTGTTAGGCAAAGTGGTGAATTTTTTGTTTAGGTAGAGGACGTCGGTTTTTGTGAATAAAACCCTATTTAGGAGGAAAAGTTATGCCGACTTTTGTTAACCCGGAAAAATGTGATGGCTGTAAAGGCGGAGAAAAGACTGCCTGCATGTACATTTGCCCGAATGATTTGATGATTCTGGATGCTGACGAGATGAAAGCATACAACCAGGAACCTGCTGCATGTTGGGAATGTTATTCCTGCGTGAAGATTTGTCCCCAGGGCGCTATCGAAGCTCGCCCCTACGCTGACTTTGTTCCCCTTGGTGGAACATCCATCCCCATGCGTTCTGCTGAAGACATCATGTGGACCATCAAATTCCGTAATGGTAGCGTAAAGCGTTTCAAGTTCCCCATTCGTACTACCCCTGAAGGCTCCATTAAGCCTTTCGAAGGTAAGCCGGAACCCACCGACATCGAAAACGAACTGCTGTTCACTGAGACCGAGCTGGCTAACCCCATCGCAACGTCCATGACAGAGTCTCCGATCGAAGACGCTGGTAAGACCAAAGAATGGAAGATGGAAGACTACGCAGGTCTCGTTTAATCACGAGTCGATGCGTTTTTTTTAGTCTTAACAGAAATTGAAACAATAATATTCCCTAGGAGGAAATTATGCCTCTGCTTCCCAGCAAAGAAGCTTCTAAAGGCTTGGCCCTGGCCGAGCCGGAAATCGTCGAGAAAAGCGTAGATCTGCTCCTCGTCGGTGGTGGTATGGGTAACTGTGGTGTTGCTTTCGAAGCACAGCGTTGGATCGAGAAGATTGATCCTTCCATCACCATGGAACTGGTCGACAAGGCCTCCCTCGAGCGTTCCGGTGCTATCGCACAGGGTCTCTCCGCTATTAACACATATATTGGCGACAACGACATCGACGATTACGTTCGCATGGTCCGTACTGACCTCATGGGTCTGGTTCGTGAAGATCTGATCTTCGACCTCGGCCGTCACGTTGATGATTCCGTTCACTTGTTCGAAGAATGGGGCCTGCCCATCTGGGTCAAGAAAGACGGCGAAAACGTCGATGGTGGTAAAGCTGCAGCTCAGGGCCTGAAGGTCCGTGAAGGCGCAGAGCCCGTTCGCTCCGGCCGCTGGCAGATCATGATCAACGGTGAGTCCTACAAGTGCATCGTTGCTGAAGCTGCTAAGAACGCCATTGGCGAAGACGCTTACGTAGAGCGCGTGTTCATCGTAAAGATGCTCCTCGACGCTAATGAGCCCAACCGCATCGCTGGTGCTGTTGGTTTCTCCACTCGTGAAAACAAAGTTTACCTCTACAAATGCAACGCAGCTGTTGTTGCTTGTGGTGGTGCAGTTAACGTTTTCCGTCCCCGCTCCACTGGAGAGGGTATGGGTCGTGCATGGTACCCGGTTTGGAACGCAGGTTCCACCTACACCATGGTTGCACAGGTTGGCGGCGTAATGACCATGATGGAAAACCGCTTCGTCCCCGCCCGTTTCAAAGACGGTTACGGTCCGGTCGGCGCTTGGTTCCTTCTTTTCAAGGCCAAAGCTACCAACTACAAAGGTGAAGATTACTGTGAGACCAACCGCGCAATGCTGAAGCCTTACGAGGATCGCGGCTACGCCAAGGGTCACATCATCCCCACCTGCCTGCGTAACCACATGATGCTCCGTGAAATGCGTGAAGGCCGCGGCCCGATCTTCATGGACACCAAGACTGCTCTGCTCAACACCGTTGGTGGTGACCTGACTGGTCCCGCATGGAAACACCTCGAGTCCGAAGCTTGGGAAGATTTCCTCGACATGTGTGTTGGCCAGGCCAACCTGTGGGCTGCTACAAACTGCGCTCCTGAAGATCGCGGTTCTGAGATCATGCCTACTGAGCCTTACCTCCTCGGTTCCCACTCCGGTTGCTGCGGCATCTGGGCTTCCGGTCCCGACGAAGAATGGGTTCCCGAATCCTACAAGGTCCGTGCTGACAACGGTAAAGTCTACAACCGTATGACCACCGTCAACGGCCTCTGGACTTGTGCTGATGGTGTTGGCGCTTCCGGTCACAAGTTCTCCTCCGGTTCCCACGCTGAAGGCCGCATCGTCGGCAAGCAGATGGTCCGTTGGGTCCAGGACCACAAGGACTTCGCTCCTGCACTGTCCGAGACTGGCGCAGACCTCGCTAAAGAGATCTACCAGCCTTGGTACACATACGAAGAATTCAAGGGCAACTCCACTGATCCCGTCGTTAACCCCGACTACATCACTCCCCATAACTTCATGATGCGCTTGATCAAGTGCACCGATGAGTATGGTGGAGGTGTTGCTACCTTGTACATGACTTCCAAAGCTCTGCTGAACACAGGCTTCTGGCTCATGGGCATGATGGAAGAAGATTCTCAGAAGCTCGCAGCTCGTGATCTCCACGAACTGATGCGCTGTTGGGAACAGTTCCACCGCCTCTGGACCGTCCGCCTGCACATGCAGCACATCGAGTTCCGCGAAGAGTCCCGTTACCCCGGTTTCTACTATCGTGGAGACTTCATGGGTCTGGACGACGCTAAGTGGCATTGCTTCTGTAACTCCAAGTACGATCCCGCCACCGGCGTGACTACTGTTTACAAAGAGCCCTACCACGAGATCATCCCCGTAACATAAGCTTACGAACTGATCATCCCGTGACCGCGGGCCCTAGGCCCGCGGTCACTTTTTCCTTGGTTGGCTGTTCACAGTCTGACAGCTGCAAGGCGCAAAAAAGTTCAAGGCCGAAGCGCATCTCATGCGCGAGGATTTGGACTTTTTCCAGCAAGCAGTTTGTGATTCTTTTAACAACCTAATATCCGAGGATAAAATGGTCTGAATCCGGGCCGGGATCGGATGTCCCGGTCCGGGTTTGGGCCATTTTGTGGCTTGAGCCTCAACTTTATTTCGGGAGGAATGAAGAGAATGTCGAACAATAGTATTCTCGTTGTAGGTGGAGGATTCGCAGGAATCACCGCCGCCCTCGAAGCCGCAGAATTGGGCTACGAGGTCTACATCGTTGAAACTAATCCCTACCTTGGTGGCAGGGTTTCACAGCTGAATCAGTATTTCCCCAAGCTGTGTCCTCCGTCATGTGGTCTGGAGATTCAGTTCCAGCGCATCAAAAACAACCCCAACGTTAAGGTCATTACCATGGCCAACGTCAAATCCGTTTCCGGTACTAAAGGAAACTACGACGTGAAGATCACGCAGCGTCCCCGCTACGTGAACGAAAAATGTACCGCTTGTGGCGACTGTGAGAAGGGTGCTTCCACAACCGTCAAGTCCGAATTCGATTTCGGCATTGCCAGCCGCAAGACTGCGTACAAGACCCATCCTTTCATGTTCCCCATGCGTTATGTTGTCGATGCTGACAATGCATCCGACTCCGAGCTGGCTGCCATCAAGGACGCCTGCTCGTACGACGCTGTGGACCTGGACGACAAAGGTAAGAGCTACGACCTCGCTGTCGGAGCTATCGTTGTCGCCACCGGTTGGAAGCCTTATGATGTTTCCAACCTGACCAACCTGGGCGGCGGTTCTCTCCAGAACGTCGTCACCAACATGCAGTTTGAGCGCCTGGCAGCTCCCAACGGCCCCACCGACGGAAAGATTGAACGTCCTTCCGATGGTGCAGAGCCCAAGAAAGTTGCCTTTGTTCAGTGTGCTGGTTCCCGTGACCAGAACAACCTGAACTACTGCTCCTACATCTGCTGCATGGCTTCCCTGAAGCATGTCCGCTACATCCGCGAACGCTCCGATGCAAACGTCACCGTTTTCTACATCGATCTGCGCACTCCCGGCCGTTACGACAAGTTCAAGGTCGCAACTGAGGCTGATGATAAGCTGAACCTGGTCAAGGGTAAGGTCGCCAATATCGTCGAAGACGCTGCTGGCAACCCGATCGTGACTGTTGAGAACGCTCTGACAGGCATCAAGTCTGAAGAGAAGTTCGACATGGTCGTGCTCGCCACCGGTATGGAGCCCAGCATTGCTGGTCTACAGGTCCCGGCTGGTTCCGTTGACGCTGACGGTTTCGTCATTGACGGCGAGGGCATCATTGCCGCCGGTTGCGCCAAGCAGCCTCTTGACGTCATGAAGACCGCCCAGTCCGGCACCGCTGCCGCGATGAAAGCGATTCAAACCGTGGTAGGGAGGTAACCAATGGCTGAAAAGCTTGGAGTATATATCTGTGGAGGTTGCGACATCGGTGCAAATATCGATGTTGACGCCCTGGCTGAACATGCAGCTGGTGGCAAACACTCCGCTATCGTTACCGTGGCCAAAGCCAACCCGGTTCTCTGTAGCCCGGAAGGCAAGGCCATGATTGAGGCCGATATCGCCGAAAACGAACTGGATGGCGTGGTTTGCGCCGCCTGTACGCCCCGCGCCAAGTGGGACGTCTTCAAGTTCGGTGAGAAAGTCCAGGTGGAACGCGTAGCTCTGCGTGAGCAGGCTATCTGGTCCTACCAGGAAGACCCGCAGTTCCCTGGTCAGATGGAAGTCATCGCCAAGGACTACACAAACATGGGAATCGCAAAGCTGGCTGGCAGCGTGATCCCCGCACCGGAACTCCCCGACGCCTATAAGACTGTATTGGTCATGGGTGGCGGTTACACCGGTCTGAAAGCAGCCGAAAATGCTGCTGCCCTGGGTTACTCCGTAATCCTGGTTGAAAAAGAAGACACACTCGGTGGTAAAGCTGCCGGGATGTACAAATCCTTCCCGCTGGGCGCTCCTTTTGGCGACCGCGTGCAGGACGTTGACCTCCCCGCGGTTATCGCCGCAGTTGAGGGCAATGATAAGATCCAGGTCATCACCGGTGCTACCGTTGAGTCCCTGGCTGGCGCACCGGCTCAGTACAAGGCTACCATCGCTGGTACCGAGTACGAAGTTGGCGCAGTCGTAATGGCAACTGGTTGGGTCCCGGGCAAGCCCGAGTTCCTGGCTCCTCTCGGTTATGGCAGCGTCAAGAACGTTGTCACCACCGCAGAGCTCGAGAAGATGGCTTCCAACGGCGGCATCAAAACCGCTGATGGCAAGACACCTTCTTCCGTCGCTTTCATCGTCGATACCTCCATCCTTATGGAAGGCATCGACTACGATGCATGCGGCGCAGCTTGTGCAGCTCCTGAGGACCTGCCCTGCGACGATACTAAAGAAGACGCAGCTGAAGACGAAGAATGCGAAGTCTTCACCTACGAAGATAAAGAGTCCGCAAAGCACCTGGCTTACAGCTCCGAGCTGACCTCTCTGGTCGCCCTGAAGCAGGCCAACTATGTGCGCGAACTCGCTCCTGATGCCGTTGCCTATGTGGTCTACGATCACATGATGGTCCCCGGTATCAACGAGAAGTACTACCAGACTGCTCAGGATGATGCTGGCATCATGCTGACCAAGGGCACCGTCACCGGTGTCAAGGAAGCTGGCTCCCAGGTGGTTGTTACCGCCAAGGATACACTTCTCGGCGCAGATATTGAGCTCGTAGCCGACATGGTTGTCGTACCGACAGCAATCGTTCCGACGACTGCCGCCGACCCGACCGCCAACTTCATCTACCGCCAGGGTCCGGCATTCCCCGACCTTGAGCTGTTCGACGGCTTCGCAGATTCCAACTACATCTGCTTCCCGTATGAAACCCGCCGCACAGGCGTCTACGCTGCCGGTTGTGTCCGTCAGCCCATGGGCCTGGGCCTCGCTGAAGAAGATGCCGCTGGTGCAGCCCTCAAGGCTATCCAGTGTATCGAGTCTGCCAACCGCGGTGTTGCAGTGCACCCCCGCTCCGGTGACCTCAGCTTCCCCGAGTTCAACTTCATGCGCTGTACACAGTGCAAACGTTGTACTGAGGAATGTCCCTTCGGCGCTCTGGACGATGACGAGAAAGGTACACCGATGCCGAATCCCACGCGTTGCCGCCGTTGCGGTACCTGCATGGGTGCCTGCCCGGAACGCGTCATCTCCTTTGCCAACTACAACATCAACCAGATCAGTGCAGCCATCAAGGAAGTCAAAGTTCCCGATACACTCGAAGAAGGTGGTCCTCGTATCATCGTCATCGCGTGTGAGAACGATGCCGTCCCGGCTCTCGACATGGCCGCCATGCGCGGCCAGGCATGGAGCCCGTATGTGCGCTTCATCCCGGTCCGCTGTCTCGGTTCTGTCAACGCTCTCTGGGTTGCTGATGCAATGAGTAAGGGTGCTGACGGCGTGATGATGCTTGGTTGTGCTTACGGCGACGATTACCAATGTCACTTTGTTAAGGGTTCCGAGCTGTGTAGCCGCCGCAAGGAAAACATCGCTGAGTCCCTTGGTCGTCTCGGTGTCGAGCCCGAACGCGTTGAGCAGTTCGAGGTCTCCATCGATTCCTACGACAAGGTCCCGGCAATGATTGATGAGTTCGTTACGACCATCACCACCAACTTCGGCCCCAACCCCTTCAAGGGCTACTAGGAGGTATGGCATGTCAAATACAGTAAAAGTACAGCCGGACCTTAAGTTCGTGAAAGAGTTGCAAGCCGTTGGCGGCGACTCCCTGAAAAAATGCTACCAGTGCGCCACGTGTTCCGTGGTCTGTCCTCTGGCTCCTGCTGACAATCCCTACCCTCGTAAAGAGATGGTCTGGGCTCAGTGGGGACTCAAGGACCGCCTGGTCAATGATATCGACATCTGGCTTTGCCACAACTGCGGCACATGTTCCGACCTGTGCCCCCGCGGCGCCAAGCCGGGCGACATGCTGTCTGCCCTGCGCAACATGGCTTACCGCAACCTGGCCCCCCTGCCGATCATCGGCAAGTGGATGTCCAGCTCAGCCGGAATGCTGCCCCTGGCCGCTATCCCCGCGCTGATCTACGGCATCATCTGGGTCATCATGGCTGGCAAGGTTGGTTCCTTCCTGCCTAAGTTCGAGTACGTGGACCACGCATGGAAACCTGCTGCAGACGGCATCATCGCCTTCGGCGGCCTGTTCCCCGGCGACTTCACCATCGATCCCATCTTCATGGTAGTCTTTGCCTTCATGGTATGGGGCTTCTATGCAGGCGTTCGCAACATGATCAAAGCATTCGATGCGCAGCCCAAGACATTCATCGTGGGTCGCAAAGAAGCTCCTGGAATGTGCGCTGCTCTGATCGATACTGTCCAGTACGAGATTCTGCAGCACACCCAGTTCAATGACTGCAACGACGAAGACTCTGACGAACTCGACGTGAAACGCGCATCCGGTCACCGTTACCTGATGTTCGCCTTCATCGCTCTGCTGGTCGTCACCGGTACTGTCGCCGCAGGTCACTGGGGTGGCTGGCTCATGTCCGCGCTGGGCATGACTGGTCTCGGTGACATTCTGTCCGCTATCGGTCACACCCCGATGCCTCTGTGGCACCCCGTCAAGCTGCTCGCCTTTGTTGGCGCCGGCCTGGGTGTTTACGGTCTCATCGCGCTGACCAAGCGTAGAGTGA
>Ga0209692_10001844_pt1 | contig 26295 bp, 24 predicted proteins | sample tdDd472_FD_187129 | JGI IMG/M metagenome (GOLD analysis project Ga0209692, IMG submission 187129) | Marine sediment microbial communities from the Atlantic coast under amendment with organic carbon and nitrate - tdDd47.2 (SPAdes)... | ecosystem: Environmental > Aquatic > Marine > Coastal >... | reverse complement strand
CGCTCTGCCTTCACACCTTCTAGCATAATTGAGAGCGTATCTGGCAGCTCCTTCTCAATACCAAAGAACTTGTAGAACCCTTGCATAGATGGATGCGCTTTCATCATAGATGTGCTTGTAAGCAACAAATATACGAAAATAATTAAGAACAGCCCCCCTGCAACATAATACGCCAGCATACGCCCTTGTTTATCTTCAAATTCATCCACACGCCTTTGTGAAAGGCGGGCAAAGTCTTCCTCTGTAACTTCCGCAGCCTCAGCTATAGCCATCTCTTCAGATTCATAGATATCCTGCTGAGCCTCTTCCACAATCTCTTCGGTTACATCTTCCAAGGATGGTTCCTGCCACCACGTTTCCTTGCAAGCCGAGCACTTAACATTGCGCCCTTCTCGACCAAACACAGCTAAACCGATCTTGAATTGACAATTACAGTTGGGACAAGTGACAATCATTGTAATCTGGTTCTTCTCTTTTTCGACTGAGTTTAGTAATGATTATAGACGTTCCGCCAAAACACGAGCATACACTCTAAGTAGGATATTCAATATGTACCACAAAGCAAAATCCTTTTTGCCCATATTCTTATTTTTCTTGAGCACTATAAGCTGTTTTGTTTTGTCAGCGCCTTATCCGGCGCATTCTGAAGAAAGCCCCAAAGACCCAGCGTGCACCGCCAAAAACCGCGTCTGCCTGGTCGATGAGATGATTACGCTTGCTGCTGATATCAAAAACAAAGCCTGGCAAGATCAAACATTTCGGGAAATTGCAAAGACATTAGCCTTTGACGGAAGATTCGATAAAGCAGTGTCATTGATCGACAAAATAGAAACACCTGACACCCAAGCCATGACTATTCGTGGAATCGGCATGATGCTAGCCGCACATAATTACAACGCAGAAGAGCTAAGCAATAAATTCTCCGCGCTGCATAACAAAGCAAAACAAATTAAGCATCCTCCATCCCATGGTATTGCGCTAACCTATATTGCTATGTCACAAGCTTTTGCCGGAGATGATAAAGGCGCTTGGAAAACCTGCGCTATGATGGAAAATGTAGCTCTTCAAAACAAAGCATACGGCGAAACCGCTGAGATACAGGCAGAGCGTGGCAACTTCAAAGCTGCCCAAAAGAGTATTAACAATATTCAGAGCAACTCCTTCCGAAATAAAGCCTACGAAACAATCTCTCGTATCTTATCCGAAAATGGCTTATACGATGATGCATTAAGCGCAGCTACAGCCATTACCAATTCCTACAAAAAAGCACTAGCAATTCAATATTTACTAGATAAGCAAAAACCACGTGAACGCCTTCAGGATAACTTAAAAACAAATAAGAAAGACAAGTAACGTGATTAAGTTTGAAGATGTCCATTTCCATTACAATGAGCACACTCCCGACGTGCTCAATGACGTGAGATTTACCTTAGAGCGGGGTTCTTACCATTTTCTTACCGGCCCCAGCGGCGCGGGTAAAACATCACTGATTAAACTTTTGTTCTTGGGAAAAATCCCCCAAAAGGGAAAAATCACAATGTTTAACTCTGACATAAGCAAGGCCTCGCGCAAAGAAATGAGTACTCTTCGCCAAAACATAGGGGTCGTGTTTCAGGATTTCCGCCTTCTGAACCATCTTTCAGCATTCGACAATGTAGCTCTTCCTTTACGCATTTCTGGCCGTCCCGATGAGGAAATACAAAACCATGTCAGCGAACTTCTTGATTGGGTTGGTCTCGGCGACCATAAACAAAACCTGCCCGAAACTTTGTCGGGAGGGCAGCAACAGCGCGTTGCCATCGCGCGGGCAGTTATCGCCCAACCAAAGCTCTTACTAGCTGATGAACCTACAGGGAATCTTGACGATGAAATAGGATTCCGCCTTATGGGATTGTTCGAGCAACTCAACCGCATGGGCACAACAATCGTCATAGCAACGCACAATCCAAATATCATAGAACAATTCGGCCACCCCTGCTTAAGACTTATTAATGGCACAGTGCGGCAGGACAAACCCGAAACACTTGCGAGAAAGAAGATCCGCCATGTTTTCTAAATTGCAGTCAACCGTCATGTCATTGCGAGGAAGCGTTAGCAACAAAGCAATCCATAATTTTCCCTTTAAGAGCTGGATTACTTCGCTTACGCTCGCAATGACAAAACAAACTAAAAAATATCTAGACAAATACAACCCGCTCAAAGATCAAAATTACGATTTACCGCTCAATAAAGGCAGCGATGCCAATTTTCTTGTCCTGCTAATCTCTTTAATGAGTTTTCTCGCCGTCTTATCCCTTAGTGGCACCATAGCTATAGATACAATGACTAGCCGCTGGTCCTCAGGGCTAGAGAATAAAGTCACCATCGAAATAGCTGTTGAAACAAAAGAAGGCCACATCCTATCGCAAGAAACCATCGGGCAAGAAACACTCTCCCTATATAAAATGCTATCCGAACATAAAGATGTTAAATCCGCTAGCGTGCTGAACCATGAGGATATTCAGGAGCTCCTATCACCGTGGCTCGGCCAGGATATGAGTTTAGAAGATATCCCTCTGCCCGGCCTTATCGCGGTAGAACTCCGCAACATAGATGAAAACGATCTTAAAGCCCTTACTAAAGACATAGAAGAAACATCCAAATATGCCCAACTTGAAACCCACCGCGAATGGCTGTCTGATCTCATTAATTTTACAAATGCATTGCAAATGCTGGCACTGATTATCACCCTAATCATAAGCGCTATCACCATCGTAGCCATAGCTTATGCCGTGCGCACACGTCTGGCCCTTCATCACGATGAGGTTGCCCTTTTGCACCACATGGGCGCTAGTGATAACTATATTGCAAAGCAATTCCGCAACCACGCTATTATCCTGTCTTTTAAAGGGGGAATGATCGGCACGGCTACAGGACTGATTGTAACCTTTATTTTAACTCTACTCTCGCGCCATTCAGGAACAGACCTGATCCCCGTAATCCATATCGGAGTATGGGGTATAGTCATTTTATGCACAATCCCTATTCTCGTATGCGTCATTGCTGTTATAACTTCGTATCTTACGGTCTTGCGCAATCTTGCAAAAATGCCGTAAAAAGAAAGCATCATGACTATCGCAAGAACGATAAAAAAAATATTCGCCTACATTATATTCCTGATCCTTCTTATATGGATTTGCGGATACGGCATTTTCTTGCTTCACATCCGAACTCTTGAGCCTGAACAACCAGATCAAAAAACAGACGCTATTATTGTACTAACTGGCGGAAATTTGCGTATTGGCACGGGGTTAGAGCTATATACAAATGGCATGGCGCCAGAGCTTTTTATATCCGGGGTACATAATCTGGTCACAGATAAAGAGATCAAAGCCATGTGGCATGGCCCAAAGCCTCTACCAAAGTGCTGCATTACTCTGGGCCGCGATGCGACTACCACAATCGGAAATGCACTAGAAGCGGACAAATGGATAAAAGCTAACCACATAGAAAGCATACGCCTTGTAACTTCAAGCTACCACATGCCCCGCTCCATACTGGAATTTTCATCCGCTCTGGATGGCTCAAACATAGAAACAATTACGCATCCAGTCAGCGATAAGGGTACCAAGCAATATCTCGGCATAACATTTGATGAATATAACAAAATTATCTTTCGATGGAGTGTCCTTACCTTACGCTCCCAAGGACTACCTATATGAGTAAGAATATAAAACCTTGCAATTACCTCCTGCGTTCCAGCCTTTTTAACATATGCTTTTATTCAGTCGTTGGATTGTTTTGCATTATACTGCTGCCCATGCTGCTGTTACCACGCAAGACCATGATGTGCGCGGTGTACCTATTTACCTACACCACCACATTTCTTGAGAAATATATCCTCGGCCTAACCTATGAAATCAGGGGTGCCGAGCACCTCCCCAAAGAGCCTCCCTATATTGTTGCTGCCAAGCATCAGTCTGCCTATGAAACATTCAAGTTACATATTTTATTTGATAACCCGGCTACTATTTTAAAAAAAGAACTGTTAAAAATTCCACTTTGGGGGATGTACCTAAAGAAAAGCGACGTAATCGCCATAGACCGCTCCACACCCAGAACAGCAATTAAATCTATGCACGACGGCGCTAAGCGTGTAGCCGCACAAAACCGTCCCATTATCGTATTCCCGCAAGGAACGCGCGTACCTCCCGGAGTTGGAACGGATAAAAAGCCCTACAAGACAGGCCTAACTCGAATCCAAAAAGCTACTGGCCTACCCATTATCCCCATGGCAACAAATACAGGTGTATTTTATCCCAAAGGTACATGGTGCAAAAAACCCGGACGCGTCGTGTTTGAATTTCTTCCTCCTATAGAATCATCAAATGAACGCAAGCCAACAGAAACCATCAAACAACTAGAAAAAGCTATCGAAGAAAAATCGAACGAATTAATGGAAGAAGCATATGAATCCCTGCGCCAAAAACAGACAAAACGCAGCCCTATCCACGCTTTATTTAAGATCATAATTCTACTTTTCGTATCTTACAGCGCTTTCTGGTTTTACACAGCGCATATGCTAAAAAGCTCCTATACAAACTGGCTGCAAGAGATTCAAAACGAAGCCTCTATTCAAAGTGTCAAAAGCGAAGAATTACGCATAAGCGGCTATCCATGGAAAATTCGAGCCTCCTTGCCGCATCTGCAAATCCAGAGTTTTGAAGGAAAACTCAGCATCAAAGATACAAACGCACAAGGCTGGCCATTTCCAGATAGTATAATCGAGCTGCAAACAGGCGTTATTAGCGCACAACTTAATCAATGGCAAAAACCATTATCCTTCGACTTATTACGCTCTGATTTTAGTCTTTGGGATAATAATCTCACTATTCATAAGGCTGTGTTACAACGCGATATAACACAAGCTACATTATCAGGCACAGTCGTAACACCAAGACCACCGGCCTACCCAAAAATCAATTTAGATATATTGCTCACAAATCACAGCGCTTTACTTCAAGAACTTGTAAACAGCAAAATCATCAAACAGAAACATGCTTTGATGGCCGCCATGATGCTAAAAGCTATGGAGCAAGAAGATGGTCTGCACACAAACATCATGACCCAAGGAAACGAACTTTACCTCGGGCCGATACTAATTCACCAATTTCCTGAGTATAACAAATACGTAAGCGACAAATAACGACGCCCAAAATGAAACGATGAAAAATCGTAGAACCGTACACATTTGAAGCATTTGCAGCCCACCTGTCCCCATAGGGGGAAAAGCAATAAATGTGCAGGTTTTAAGCTTGGCCGCTATCTATAATAGCCTTACGGATTTCTCGTGTCTCTCCGAAGCGTCGATAAAGATACTCTCCGTCACCTTTCCGGATAGCACGTTGCATTGCTGTCAGATCTTCGTTAAATCGCTGCAAAATCTCTAGAACGGCATCTTTGTTACTTAGAAAAACATCCCGCCACATTGTCGGATCAGATGCTGCAATCCGAGTAAAATCACGAAAACCACTAGCAGAATACTTGATAACTTCAGACTTGATATCATCTTCCAGATCATTGGCCGTACCAACAATTGTGTATGCAATCAAATGCGGCAAATGCGAGGTAATCCCCAAAACCAGATCATGGTATTTCACATCCATAATCTCGACTTTAGAGCCACAACCTTCCCACAAATGTGTTACCGCCTCTACAGCTCTCACGCTAACATCCGGCAGTGGCGTCAGGATACACCAGCGCCCCTCAAACAACGTTGAGAAACCAGATTCAGGGCCGGAAAACTCGGTTCCTGCAATCGGGTGACCCGGAACAAAATGTATTCCAGAACGACAAAACGGCTTTATAGCTTCGATGACAGACGCTTTCACAGATCCAGTATCGGTCAATATTGCACCGTCTTTTAGATGAGGTGCAATTTTTTGCGCAACTTTTCCCATCACACCGACTGGTACAGCCAACACCACCATATCTGCATCTTCAACGCTTTGCGCCAGATTGTCGGTAACCTCATCTGCAAAACCAAGCTCTACAACTTTTTTACATACATCTATGTCATGATCAGCAGCAATCACTTTTTCTGCCAATCCCGCTTCTCTAATTCTTCTGGCCAGAGACGAACCGATTAGGCCCATGCCAATTATTGTAATGGTATTCATATCCATTAAACTTTCTTATAAAAATCTATCTTTATTTAAAATATCTGGGGTTGTTCGTTTATAGCCTGAGCTCGGGCTTTTAATTAATCTTCACTATCCGGTATCACCGGATAACCGCCGATAGCGTTATAATAGTGACATGAGCTACCTAGACGCTTAACTAGTTCCGCTAGCTTCTTATCATCCTGCGCAACATACCCCTTAACACACAACAAACAAACTTTTGCGCTCTCGTTATGTGCCACAGGAGCACCATACATGTTAATTAAATCTAGTTTAGCCGCTTTTATATGCTCGCTAATACTCGCTCTACTTACATCAGCATCCAGCTCTAAACCGATAAAACTGTTATCCTCATCAGAGGCCATAAAAGATACTTTGGAAACAACAACAGCTTTATCAACAACATTTGAAGTATTTAAGCTCTCGGTTTTATCATAAGGCAATGCGCAAATAATAGAGAGAGGCTCTTCATCTTGCTGACGATTGAACAAGTTCGCCCACCATGGATTTTGTTCATCCTGCTCTGGCCAAGGCATCACAGCAAAAGATGCACGACCTTCAGCCACCTCGCTAATTGTGTTTTGCAAACCGCCAACCGAACGCATTGGCAATGAACTACCGAAATAATTCTTAGCCATATCCCAGCGCGAAAAGCCATCTTCATCAGCAACAACAACGCTTAAGCCAGTTTGTAACATGGACACAGAACTTATAAGCTCACGCCAAATACGGATAATCGTACGCCGGGGCAAAACACCTTCATGCCGACCTAGCAAACGACGCATCAAACGCGCCTCACGGGCTGGCTGCACAATTTGCATCCCTGTGCCACGCTTTGCACGCGCAACTGAAGACACCAAAGACGCACGCTCCATCAAAAGATCGTGCACCTTATTATCGATGCGATCTATCTCATTACGGATATCGGCTAGCGTTTCTAGTGTTTGCTCTTCTGGCATAATCACGTGGCATTCATATCATTGTTTACAGCTTGCCCTTCACATACGCGAACGTATTAGCAAAAGACCATAGAGTTATTACAATGTTAGAGCAAAGAAAGCAAATATGATCTTGTTAAAAAACAAACACTATCAACGATTTTGTTAATTAGGATCAATATACCCTTGGGGCACTGCCTTACCTTTAGAACCCAGAATCTCTTTTGTCTTAGCTAAAACAGCCGATCCACTGCCAATTTTGTCGATACCGGCAAAAACACGTTTATTGACCTCAATGATATGCACACCTGCCACGAACGGCAAAATAGCACCACCCATACGCTCAATCAAATGTGCTGAGCGCATTACCACCGGAGAATCAGGAATAGGAGGTACAAACAGCGCACTTGTATGACAACATGGCTCAAACAAACTCTTACATAGCAAATCGTTGATCTGGTTTGTTGTAAATGGACGACCATAGCCAAAAGGCGACCAATCCGCATGCGACCACGCCCCAAGACGATTTGGAACGACAACAAGCAACCGCCCATTGGCTTTTAGCACTCGCCATATTTCTCGCAAACTAGCGCGCAAATCATTACACCCTTCAAGATGATGAACCAATAACGCCCTATCTATCGAAGCATTTTCTATCGGAAATCTTTCCTCATCACCAAAAAAACTGATGTTTTTGCCCTCATACGGCCAATATTGTGCCCCTTGCCCTTTAGGCATCATAGCAATGACTCGCTCTGGGCTCTGCGTTATAAATCCCTCCACATAAGGCAAGGCATACCCACACCCCATTACACGAAGCCCGTGCACATCCGGCCAGATCCTATCAATATGCTTTTGCAACACATCACGCACGAGAACACCGATCTCGCTACCATAAAAATCCATCAGCTGTGTTACAGAACAATACATAAAGACATCATACTTGTAATAACATGGTAATTCTACAAATGATAACACAGCTGGGAAATAAGAGGAATATCAGCCTCTGGCATTGCATAACCATATAAATACTGAAGGCTCACCCAACGTATTTCCTGATGTTCCAAAGCCTTTGGCTCACCTTTCCATTCCCGACACAAAAACAAAGGCATGAGCAAATGAAACGTCTCATAGCTATGCGACGCAAAACCAATTGGCGAGAAACAACATTCCTGCGTTTCTATCCCTAATTCTTCTTCCAGCTCCCGCATCAATGAATATTCCGGCGTTTCCCCCTTCTCAATCTTACCACCAGGAAACTCCCATAACCCTGCCATAGATTTACCTTCCGGGCGCTGAGCAATCAAAACACGGTTTTCATTATCAATAAGAGCCGCCGCCGACACCAAAATAATTGGCAATCCAGATGGACTTTGTGGTTCTGGACGTTCTGACGATTCTCGACAATTCATAACAAATACACCCATCTTAAATTTACAACCAAAAAGCCGCGCTTTTATCGGGGCGCGGCTCTTATAAAACTATATTACTAGACAAAAGCTATAAGCTACGGCCTATTTTGCAGAAGATTCTGCTTCGTTACCGGCTGCTGGCTCAGCAGACTCTACACTACCTGCTTCAGGCTCAGCGTTAGCAACGCTTCCATTATCGTTACCTGCATCCGAAGCTGGTTTTATAGGATTGCCATTGATATCAAAACGCTCAATATTAGCTTTGCTCTTCCACTCATTAAGCATAGCTACCAATTCCTTGCGCTCAAGATCTTGCTTAATGTAAGGCTTAACATTATCAAAAGAAGCTGCTGGACGCATGCGTTTTTCATCAACGCGCACAATGTGATAACCAAATTCAGATTTAACAGGCTTGCTTACGTATGTTCCAACTTTAGCTGAGAAAGCTGCCTCTGCAAATTCAGGAACAACTTCGTTCTTAGCAAAATATCCAAGCTGTCCGCCATTATCAGCAGAACCATCCTTGGAATTCTCTTTTGCTAGTTCAGCGAAATCAGCACCCTTATCAAGCTTTTTAATAAGGTCTTTTGCAGTCTTTTCATCATCAACAAGAATATGAGCAGCTTTAAGTTCTTCTACTTCAGGGAAGTTTTTAACATAAAGGTCATAACCAGCTTTAAGCTTATCTTCTGATATGCGAGATGAAACAGCTCTTTCAACAAAATTAGCACGAACGATCTGCTCTTTTGCCTGCCAAAGCTGCTTTTGAACTACAGGATCGCTTTCTAAAGAAGATAACGAAGCTCTACTATCAGCCAATTTATTACCAATTGCCTGTTCAAGCGCCTCGGAATAAATCCGGGCACCAAGAGCCTGACGCATTTGAGGAGGCATTGTGTTCACCAACTCAATAACTTCCTGACGTCTGATATCAACACCATCAACACGTGCTACAACTGGATTAGACTGCTCAGAAGACGCCACTTCTTCAGCATTAATAATTTCTGCTTTAGGTGGCTGTATGTTCCCCATAGGTCCCGGCGCATTACTCTTGCCAGCTACAAAGCCCAAAACGCCAGCAGCGGCAACGGCAACAACAGCCAAAACGACAACCGCCGAATTACCTTGCTGTGCAGCTCCAAAAGTCCGACACGATTCTTTTAAGTCCTTCATGATAATCCTCTAACTCTTCTTTTTCTTAAAAAAACAAATTATGTTGCGTATGGAATGAAGCTAGCCGATGGATTACGCCTTTTCAATACTTATTATACACTTATCCCGTCAGCATTTAAGGGATGTGTTGACGTGAACCACTTTGCAGCTTATATGAGAACCTCCAAAACAATTAAATAAATTTAGGTGACACCATGGTTTTGTCCTTAGCAATGAAAATATTTGGCTCCTCAAACGACCGAGCCTTAAAAAAATATTACCGGCAAATTGAGCCAATTAATGTGCTGGAAGACAATTATACATCCATGAGCGATGATGAACTTAAGAATCAAACAGACCTGTTTCGTCAACGTCTGGAAAATGGTGAGCCGTTAAGCAAGTTAACTTACGAAGCTTTCGCCGTTGTACGAGAAGCCGCCAAACGCACATTAGGACAACGCCACTACGACGTACAACTTATTGGCGGGTTAGTGCTAAATGACGGAAAGATCTCCGAAATGCGCACTGGTGAAGGAAAAACCCTCGTTGCCACGCTGCCCGTATATCTCAATGCTTTATCAGGCAAAGGCGTACACGTTGTTACAGTTAACGATTATCTAGCCGAGCGTGATGCCGCATGGATGGGACAGATATATAATTTCCTAGGCCTTAGCACCGGCTGCATCACCAGCAATATGCCCGAAGATGAGCGCCGCAAAGCCTATGCCAGTGACGTAACATACGGAACAAACAACGAGTTTGGTTTTGATTACTTACGCGATAACATGAAATTTAAGCTCGACCAGATGGTGCAACGTCCATTTAACTATGCAATCGTCGATGAAGTTGACTCAATTTTGATTGATGAAGCCAGAACCCCGCTTATTATCTCTGGCCCATCTGAAGGCAATACCGAGCTTTACACTTCTGTAGATAAAATCATTCCACTACTCGAGGAAGCTGATTTTGATCTTGAAGAAAAGCACAAAAGCATCGTGCTTACCGAACAAGGGCAAGAACACGTCGAAGAATTATTGCAAGAGCACGGAATACTTCAAGAAGGTAACATGTATGACATGCAAAACATCGCTCTGGTTCACCATGTAAACCAGGCTTTGCGCGCGCATAAGATGTTCCATATTGATAAAGATTACATCATCAAAGATAACAAAGTTATGCTTATCGATGAGTTCACAGGCCGCATGATGGATGGCCGCCGTCTTTCAGAAGGTCTTCACCAAGCTATCGAGGCTAAAGAAAGTGTTTCTATCCAAAATGAGAATCAAACTCTAGCTTCCGTTACCTTCCAGAATTACTTCCGCCTCTATCCAAAGCTAGCCGGTATGACAGGTACAGGTATGACAGAAGCTGCTGAATTTGATGAGATTTATAAACTCGGTGTTATATCGATTCCAACGCATCAGCCAGTAACACGAATCGATAACGAAGATAAAATATACAAATCTCAGCGTGAAAAAGAAGATGCAGTCGTAGAGCTTATCAAAGACTGTGCACAGCGTGAGCAACCCGTGCTCGTAGGAACAGTCTCGATTGAAAAATCAGAAGTACTGTCCGATCGGATGAAGAAAGCAAAAATTAAGCACAACGTTTTGAACGCTCGTCACCACGAACAAGAAGCCTATATCATTGCACAAGCAGGCCGCCCCGGCGCTGTCACCATTGCCACCAACATGGCTGGTCGTGGAACCGACATTCAGCTTGGCGGTAATGCCGATATGCGCATCGCCAAAGAAGTAGATCCCAATTGGACAAAAGACAAACGTGAAAAGGTTACAAACAAAATTCACGAAGAAATGGCCGTAGACAAGGAACGCGTTATTGAAGCCGGAGGCTTATACATCATTGGTACTGAACGCCACGAATCACGCCGCATTGACAATCAGCTACGTGGTCGCTCTGGACGACAAGGCGATCCCGGCGGCTCAATGTTCTTCCTATCCGTTGAAGATGATCTTATGCGAATCTTTGCTGGCCAACAGCTTGAAGGCCTACTATCAAGCAAACATATTGGCCTTGAAGAAGGTGAAGCACTTGAACATCCGTGGATTTCCAAAATGCTGGAACGGGCGCAAGGCAAAGTCGAGTCAATGAACTTCGAAATGCGTAAAAACCTTCTCAAATTTGACGACGTTATGAACGATCAGCGTAAAGAAATCTACGAAGAACGTCGTGAAATCATGAAATCCGACAATCTCGAAAATATGGTCAAAGACATGCGCCATAGCGTTACAGAAGAGATGGTCGAAAGCGCTATCCCACCGGGAAGCTATGCTGAGCAATGGAATGTTGAAACTTTAGAAAATGAAGTTTTACGTGTTCTAAATATGAACCTACCTGTTAAAGACTGGGCAAAAGAAGAAGGTATCGCCGATACCGAAATCATAGAACGCTTGATTGATCACGCCGACAAAAAAATGGCAGAGAAAGCCGTCAACACAGGGCCAGATGTCTGGCGTCAAATTGAAAAATCTATCGTGTTGCAAATGCTTGACCAACACTGGAAAGAGCACCTGCTTAATTTAGACCACTTACGTCAGGGAATTAACCTGCGCGCCTTTGGACAAAAAGATCCTCTAAACGAGTATAAGACAGAAGCCTTTGCTATGTTTGAAGAGATGCTCGATAACATGCGCGAGACCATCACACGTACATTATGTCTAGTTGAATTTAATATGGATCACGGCCAACCTGGCCTTGTTGTACGCGGCCCGCAAAATCCCGATGCGCCAGAAGTGCAAGAAACCCGCGCCGATCCGGCTATTGCTGCCGCCAAAGAAAAAGAAGAACAAAAAAGCAGTGTAACACACTTCCCACAAAAACGGCCTTTTGATAAAAATGATCCTGAAACATGGGGGAAAATACCACGTAATTCTCCCTGCCCTTGTAATTCAGGAAAGAAATACAAGCATTGTCACGGAAAATTAAGATAGCTGCGCAAATCCCCCGTTCAAGTTAAGGGGACATGCCCAAGGGAAGTGTTACATGAGCCTCGGCCAATTGCTTTTGGTCAAGCTCTCCGTCTTTCAAATCAGGGTTATTTTTAATCTCCTCGGAAAGCTCCACATCAAAATCTTCAAGTTTTTCAATGATAGTATCGTTGGCATCAGATTCACTCATAGGGTGACCATATTTATCCCCCATAAGCGCTTCTTTTGCTTCGGCAACACGCAAATGCAACGCCGCCTCCACTTTTTCCTTAGGAGATTCAGTAAAATCATCCTCAACACTCGTCGTAGATACCGACTCTTCTTCACCACCAAAAAGCCCCGCAAAACCGTTTACTGCATCAGCAAATTTTCCTGCGAGAAGTTCCTTGGTTTGCCCATCAGATAAATTGACTTCATCTCTGAATTTTTCGGAAATATCGTTTATAAGACCCGATATTTTCATTTCTTGGCCAAATGTCTTCATATCGCTCATTCTTTTTACCCCTATATCGCAGATAACTACTCCAAACCTCCACGTCAATTTAACATACAATTATTAACAATTTGTCTATATACCAACACTACATACATGTATAGTTGTGGTATATTTAGCCTGCGCCCCGGTTACCTAGGAAAAAATACCCTTACCATGAAAAATTTAAATAATACAAAAAGATATATAAAACTGCCTGTTTTAGCTTTAGCGCTTTGCGTTATCTCGCAGCCTGCCTGGGCGAATATGGGCGTTCCAATGATATTCATTACCCTGCCAATGATGTTACTAGGTTTACTCCCCATTATTGCCATTGAAGGATTCGTATTAAAAAAGCAACTCCCCCTTCCAACCAAAAAAGCTTTCACCTCTGCCGCTATAAGCAACATTTTTTCAACTTTGATTGGAGTGCCATTAACTTGGGGAGCTCTACTGTTAATCCAAATTATGACAGGCGGCGGAACTTCGCATGGCATAGGAACGCTATTTGAGAAATTTTTGGCCGTAACTTGGCAAGCACCTTGGCTCATCCCTTATGAAAAAGATCTTCACTGGATGGTTCCCACAGCAATGTTGTTTCTTTTGATACCTTTTTTCTTTGTCTCATGGAAAACCGAATCATTCATAACAGCAAAGCTAAACAAAGATACAGACCCTCAAAAAATTAAGTCTGCCTATTTAAAAGCTAACGCCATAACTTACGCGCTACTAACCTTATTCCCGATTGGAATGTTCTTATTCGGCTAAATCTTCTTCTTTTTTAGGAGGAGTCAAACGCACCAGCGTAATCTGATTTCGTTGCTTTCGCACCACATCAATTTGAAACCCGTGAAACCGGAAAGACTGCCCAACATCGGGAAGCATCTGTGATTCGAATAGCACCAACCCCGCAATAGTCGCATAATCCTCATGAGGCAATCCCCACTCAAAAGCGCGGTTCAAATCACGAATAGGCACTGTCCCGTCAATAATATAAGCATCATTAGACAATCGCCGTACACCGGTCACTGCCTCATCATGCTCGTCATCAATGTCGCCAACGATTTCCTCAAGAATATCCTCTAAAGTCACAATCCCCATAAACGAGCCGTACTCATCAATCACAACAGCAAAATGCTCTTTACGCTCACGGAAAGCCTGAAGCTGATCATATAGGTTAGTTGTCTCGGGAATAAACCACGGTGCCATCGCCACGCGCATCAAATTAATCTTTTCAAGATCACCATCCACATCCATAAACTCGCGCAAAAGCTCTCTAGCATGGAGCACACCAACGATATTATCAGGATTACCTTTCCACAGCGGTAACCTTGTATACGGGTTGTTCATAGCCTTCTGTATTATTTCTTCCACAGGCTTATCCACATCGATCATGATAACATTCTTGCGATGGATCATAATATCTTCAGTATCCACCTCTGCCAGATCGAGGATTGAACGCAACATTGCACGCTGTTCCTGCGTTTGGCGCTGCGGCCCTTCATGCATTTCGATAACCCCGCGCAACAACTCAAGATGAGAGCCTGCAGCCACCTTTGAGATATTGACACCAAAGACACCAAGCACCTTACGCACAATCCATGTCACCGTCTCCGTCACAGGAGCAAACACAACGATCACCAGACGAATAATCGGCGCAATACTCATAGACATTTTCTCGGCATTATGGAACGCGTAAGTCTTAGGCAAAACCTCTGCAAAAATCAGCACCAACAAGGTCATAATCAATGTTGCATAGATCACCCCGCTTTCTCCGAATAGCTTTATCAACACACTTGTCGCAAGCGCTGAAGCCAGAATATTCACCAGATTATTCCCTAGAAGCAACGCCCCAATCATCCGGTCTTTCTGATCACGAATCTTGTTTGTAAGCGCTGCGCGTTTATCCCCCTCTTTCTCACGCGCTTTAAGACGCACTCGCGAAGCAGCAGTCAACGCCGTCTCGGAACCCGAGAAAAACGCCGAGAGCACCATTAAAACAACAATCGCAACAATAGAAATAATTAGTGATAATTCCATAAGGTACTAATCCTTAATCCCTATTTAAAAAATCTTCCAGCGTAACATCAACCAACTCTATGGGCACATCCTTGTGCACCAGAGAACTACCTATTCCACGCACCAAAACAAAAACCATTTTACCGTCCAGAGCTTTTTTGTCACGGAGCATAATGTCTTTGTACGTATTCACATCTGCCATTAAAGCATCCGCAGCTTGAGTATCACCCACGCTGACAGGCAAACCTACGTCTCGGAAATGCTTAACTACCTGCTCAAGATCCGCCGCTGGACACAGCCCCATACGCACAGATAAATCAAAAGCTAGCACCGTTCCCAAAGCCACTGCCTCACCATGTAAAAGCGAGCCATCATACCCAGCCAAAGCTTCAAAAGCATGCCCAAACGTATGGCCTAAATTAAGCAACGCACGCATGCCACCTTCTCGCTCATCAGCCTCAACAACTCTGGCCTTGGCCTTGCAAGATGTTTCAATCGCCTTTGCCGTAGCATCATTATCCAGCGATAAAACACGCTTACCATTGCCATCTTCCAACCATTCAAAAAACGACTTATCTCCGATCAGGCCGTACTTAACAACTTCGGCATAACCGGCTCGCAATTCACGCTCAGGCAAAGTATTAAGAGTTTTCGTATCAATAACGACGCTTATAGGCTGATAGAAACTACCCACCAAATTTTTACCATAGGCCGTATTAATACCAGTCTTACCGCCAACAGAGCTATCCACCTGCGCCAGCAAACTAGTCGGGATTTGTACAAACGGAACTCCCCGCAAAACACTAGAAGCCGCAAATCCGGTCAAATCACCAATCACACCACCACCAACAGCAACGACCACAGAATCACGGTGGACATTATTCTCTAGCATCCAGTCATGTGCTTCTTTCAAACAATCATATGACTTGGTTGCTTCCCCGGGCGTAAAAACTTTTCTCTCACACCAACGCGCGCCCTGCGTTATAAAGCTATCTTTCAAACCCTCTGCATAGGGCTTTACATTTTCATCAGTGATTATAAACAGCTTTTTACCTGCAACTTCAAAAGGCAAATAACCTTCAATAGCGGACAAAAGACCATGGCCTATCGCAATATCATAGCTACGATCCGCTAGATCAATATGCACTTTAAGCGGCTCCATTATTTGTTATTCTCCTTATTACTCTGCGCAATGATAGCCTCAATAAGCTGATCCGTCAGCACCTCTATATCTACCTCACCATTATTCTCGATATGAATATCCGCCTTGGCATATAAATCCTTACGCTCGTCCAACAAGCTCTCCAACGCCGCAGCTGGATTATCTCCTTGCAAGAGCATCGGCCTTCCCTCACCTTCACGTACACGCTCTAGCAAAATTGAGGTATCAGCCTTTAGCCAAACAGATACCGCCAAATCTTTAATAGCCTGCAAGTTTTCTGGTCTACCAACCACGCCGCCACCACTAGAAATCACGCACGCTTTATTATTCTGTAGCAATCCCACAAGCAACTCGGTTTCCAACAGACGAAAATGCATCTCTCCATACTTTTCGAAAATCTCGGGAATGCTCATCCCCTGAGAAGTTTCAATCATCTCGTCCATTTCATAGTGATCAAGGCCGTACTTCCGCGCCAAAGCCTTACTCACATAGCTTTTCCCGCACCCCATCATCCCAAGCATGATGACAGGCTTATTCAACTTTAATTTTATTCTTTGATTAATACCCAAGATTATTATCAATCCATTCTTTAAAAGGAACACCACATTTGCTATACAGGTCACACACAAGTTTTACAACAGGGCTTAAAACGATAATGAAACTGATCATCAAAACACTGCTTGGAATTTTCGTATTATCCCTCGTCGTAGTAACAACTGTTGTTATGATAAGCGATGTCGAGATCATTCAGCAATCTGTTGTAAAAACAGTCCCAAATGAAAAAATACTAGTAGAATGACTAACACATACATATTTTCTTCCCGGTCGCATATTCTCTTATCTGTATTAAATATTCTCTTGTTTGTTATTTTAACTACCGGGCACACTGTGTCTGCGCAAGCAACAGAGCAGCCCACACCAGAACAAGCCGTAAATTATGAGGTTACAGAATCTCTCGGCCTTCTAGGAGCAAAAAATAAAAATAGCTTTGGTAATGGAGTATACAGAGGCACAAAACGCTCCGAACTAACAGCCCTACTCAAAACCACAGAACAAAGTAACTGGGTTTCAATGCGCCCACTAGTTAAGAGCTTTTTACTCACCGAAGCTGACGCCTCTGCCCTTACTCAAGATATACCAATCGCCGCTGGTGAAGATTTACTCACCCTTCGTTTAAATGCCCTACTGCGAATGGGATATAACCGCGAAGCATTCGAGCTTTACCGCAAAGCCTCGGATAACAAACTGGATGAACCAACCATTCGCGCTGGTATCTATGCCATGTTGCTTAATGGGCAAAAAGGACTAGCCTGCCTAGACGTTAAAACCGTTGCTCCGAGATTTAAAGACATCCATTTTTGGAAAACGCTTAGCACATATTGCGAATCCTCACTCCCCGGCGAGACCGCATCCAAACAAAACAAAGACATTGTGCAGTATCCAGTTTTAAGCGCTTTACTCAAATCTCCAGACTATCCTTATAAGTATGATCCAAAAAGCTTCACTACATTGAGCATGCCGGAACGCGCAGCCCTAGTCGCACACAATAGCATTACAACAAGCTATATATCCCCACAAACTATCTCCAAAATTCCACCAGAGCATATCGCCGCTCTTCTAACGCAGACGCATATCAACGATATACAAAAAGCCTTGTTACTAGGCGCTGCTATAGATTACGCCATTGAGCCACCCGAGGCTTTGACCTCATTTTATAAAGATCTTCTAATTCACCACGATAAAAATAATGAGGACAAAGGAAAAAACTCAAACACCAATTCTCTTTCCTCATCCCAAGCTACGGACGATTTACTTGTTCTTGCCCGTCTGTATGATGAAGCAAGCGGTAACTGGCTACCAACGGGGCGCGTTGATAAAATATCTCAAGCTATAGCTCTGGCCCGCAAATACTCTGACAAGCTTCTAATCCCCTTCCTACCCATTATCAGTAAGCTAGATATCAACAAAGATATATCAATCGATGATGCCCTAGCCATCGCCCCGTTATATTTATACACCCCCGATAACATTTCCAAAAAGTGGGTAAAAGACCTGCTTAAGGTCAAATTACCTGACACCCTACAAGAAAAAATTACACGAGAAAAACTTATTATCTCATTGTTTTTGTTATACGAAAACACGAACGACGCATTTAGCGACAAAGTCTATAAACACATATCTACTAATCCTCTCCATACCAGTATTGCAAAAGATATAAAAAATATTATAGAAAATATTGACAGCCCCCCGATAAATAGTGGTAAAGTGCGAATTGAAGATGTAAATGGTTTTGACTTGGTCGCCGATAAGAGGTATACAATGCCTCCCTATCGCGTTTCAAATGCTTTAAAAAAAGCTAATGATGATCAAGATATCAGCGTGTCTTTACTGTTATCGGCTTGCATATTAAGCAAGATAAATAGACAAGACACGTACATCGGAACTTTAGGCGATATTGCATCGTCCTTGAACAACGTAGGTATAAAAACTGCGCCCCGCCGTATCATCGCACAAGCCCTGATGCCAACAGAGGGGAAACAAAAAAATGAGAACTGAACTTTAAGGAGATAGACATGGCAAGACCCGGCCGCCCAGCAATGCCCAAACCGGACTTACATCCTCTTGTAGATGCGTTTCTTGATATGCTAACCACCGAGCGTGGCGCTGCAATGAATACGCGTCAGGCTTATTGGCGTGATCTGGCTGATGTAAGCCTTTTCCTCCGCGAACAAAAAAGCATAGAGATTGATCGGGCATCAACCGATGACTTGAAAGACTATATCAAGCATCTAAATAACAAAACCAATACCAAGAGCGCGAATAACAGCAAAATTGCGGTACGTACAGTTGCTAGACGTCTATCTGCAATGCGTCAATTCTTCCGCCATCTAGTATCTGAAGGAACTCGCGAAGACGATCCTACTTCTACAATCGAAAGCCCAAAACAAGGACGCACCTTGCCTAAGACTTTGTCAGAAGAAGAAGTTAACAATTTGATTAAAACGGCTGGCGCAAAAAACACAGCGGAAAGCATCCGCCTCGTTTGCCTTATCGAAATGCTATACGCCACTGGCTTACGTGTTTCAGAATTAGTTGGTCTTCCACTTTCTGCGATTGGCAAGAACTCTGATCACCTGATTGTTGAAGGAAAAGGTGGCCGCGAACGTATGGTTCCCCTTTCATCAGCAGCGCAAGATGCTCTAAAGAAATATTTGGACGTACGCAAGCAGCACATTTCTCAAGTTAACGACGCGTCATCCTCTCAGGATAAATGGTTGTTCCCATCAAAAACGTCTATAAGCGGACACTTGACCCGCCAACGTTTTGCGCAATTGCTCAAAGACCTTGCAAAAGAAGCAAAAATAGACGATGGACGCGTCAGTCCGCACGTGCTACGTCACGCTTTTGCGACACATTTGCTTAATAACGGGGCAGACTTACGTTCAGTGCAGAAAATGCTCGGACATGCAGATATTGCAACAACGCAAATCTACACGCATATCCTAAGCGAAAATGCAAAGAAAACGGTTGAGGAAAAACACCCTCTGGCAAAAACCGGTACAAAGAATAAATAAGTCGTAAAATTACCCAAATATCCAGACATGACGCAGATGCTTAAAATGTAATGCGTCATGTTTTATACAACTAGGGTATTAAGGTTATATAGTCGCTTGATTTTACCATTAAAGCAGGCACAAGCGACAAGACGTATACTAATACGCAAGGAGTGCGAAACGCACTTTAATGGTAAAAGGAAGTGACCAGATGAGTCAGTTAGATTTTGAAAAACCAATTTTAGAGCTTGAAGGAAAAATAGCAGAGCTGCGTCACGTTAACAGTGACACACAGCTTAATATTGCTGATGAAATCACGCGTATGCAAAGTAAGGCTGACAAGCTACTAAAAGCCACGTACAGCAAACTAACCGCTGAACAAAAGGTTCAGGTTGCCCGTCATCAAAACCGCCCTCATATGCTAGATTACGTAACCAGCATGGTTGATAATTTTATGCCTCTAGCTGGTGATCGTAACTTTGGTGAAGACCAAGCTTTAATTGGTGGCCTAGGACGCTTCAGGGGCCGCTCTTGCATTATTATGGGCCAAGAAAAAGGCTATGACACACAAAGCCGCATTAAACGAAACTTCGGCATGGCTCGCCCGGAAGGATATCGCAAAGCACAGCGCCTAATGAACATGGCTAGCCAGTTCCAAATTCCAGTAATCACCCTCGTTGATACCGCCGGTGCTTACCCGGGTGTTGGAGCGGAAGAACGCGGACAATCCGAAGCCATCGCTAAATCCATCGAGACTTGTTTTAGAACCACCGTTCCAATAATCTCGGTTGTTATAGGAGAAGGCGGCTCAGGCGGTGCAGTCGCCATAGCAGTAGCAGACAAAATATACATGCTTGAGCACTCAACCTACTCGGTCATTTCACCAGAAGGATGTGCTTCTATTTTATGGCGCGATGGATCTCATGCAAAAGAAGCCGCAGCAGCCCTTAAGCTTACAGCACAGGACTTGATGGAACTTAAACTAATAGACGGCATTATTTCCGAACCTGTCGGTGGCGCACATCGTAATAAAGAAAAAATGATAAAATCTGTTGGCGACCAAATAGAGAAAGGCCTAGAAGAGCTTACTCCTTGGGACCTTTCTACGATGTCAAAAAACCGCAAAAACAAGTTTCTCAAATACGGTCGCATTCTTTAACTCTAAGCTTCAATTTCACTTAGATTTACATGCTTCTGCTTACAAACCGGAAGTATTACGCTTTCGACCAGCTTTCGCTTCCCTTTTATCAAAGTAGCTTTTGTAAGTTGCTGGTATACGAGCACGTTGCTTCATAATATTGAAGTCTCCATGGCCAGCTTCTTTATGCCCAATCTCAGTTGTTGCAGCCTTGTAATAGAGCATCATAAATACCCTGATTGCTGCTGTCAGCGATGTTAAGGAGCTCTTCCTTACGTAGACAAGAGAGCATATATCATGCACTGAACATTTCTCTCTATCCGCAATATCATTAAGAGCGGTCCACATCTCTGGCTCTAACCTTATTGATGTTCTGCGTCCAAAGATCGTAATATTCCTACTAACCAAAGAGCTTTGGCCAGCCTGATATGTATAACCTTCACCACTCTTTGCGTCAGTTTTTGACGTTGTATCTTTCATAGTAACCCCACACGAGTATTAATAGTCTATTTATTTGAGGCATATACTATCGCATTTTTCACACATTTGCAACCATAAGCTAACTTTTATTTATTTTAGACTAAGCTAATGAATTATAACTTTTTATTTCAACAAAACGTTACAAGCTACCTTTTGCGATACATTATGATTTTTACAAAAAAAAGGATGAAAATCATTTTCTCATTCAAATGTATCTATCTTCAGCATAGTAACGTCATCTGAAAATCGTAAATTACAACACTACACAACCATAAGAATTCATTCTAAACTTCCATTATTATTTATCGTTTACATATAATTACACTCTCCTTCATTTTCTCCTTTTACTAAAAAAATATATGCTCTATATAATGAAACCATTATGCCTAAGATCGTTCTAAAACCCAACTCTCCTGAATACGCGGATACACAAAAGTGTCAAAAAAAACGCTCTTGTGACATGCCCGGCTGCCCAAATCAAGGCAAACATAAAGCTCCCAAACACCGCGGTTTAAACGACTACTACCACTTCTGCTTTGAACACATCAAAGAATACAACAAAGCTTGGGATTTTTTCTCCGGCATGTCCGATCATGAAGTTCAGGAGCACATGAGCAAAAGCCGTTACGGTGACCGCCCTACTTGGCGCTACGACGCTGACAGCGTAACCGAAGAACACTTATATGAAGCCGCGCAGAAAACTTATTTTTTTGGCGAAGAAAATTGCAAAACATCATCTAACAAACAACGCCAAAATAATGGAGCCTTTGCCAGCGATAACAATGGGCCAGAACACGAGGCTTTAGCCCTCATGGGATTATCTCCTCCTGTAACACTAGAAGACATCAAAACCCAATACAAAAAGCTGGCGAAGAAATATCACCCTGATTTAAACAAAAATGACAAAAAGTCCGAAGAACTTCTCAAAAAGATCAATATGGCCTATACAATACTAAAGCTGGCTTTTAAGGACTATACAAAGCTAAAAGAACGAAACTCTTAAAAACGAAATGAATGCCATGAGCAACGAACAATATGTAAGCGATTTAAGTAACGAATCTTTAGATAAAAACAAAGAGTCCGAACGAGGCATGTCCTTTAGCATCACACAAGTCAAAGCCAAGGAAGGTAAGTATACCTCCATTCCTGATACTAAATATAATGCACGGGAAACTTTTGGAGTTGATCTGGACTGGGAAATCCCCGGCTTTAGTGAAGACGGCCCCAATGTTCCTGATATCGACCCGACCTATCGTTTCGACCACGAGACTACAATGGCCATTCTGGCTGGCTTTACACATAACCGCCGGGTAATGGTTCAAGGGTATCACGGTACTGGAAAATCTACACATATCGAGCAAATTGCCGCGCGTCTGAAATGGCCATGCGTACGTATTAACCTCGATAGCCATGTCAGCCGTATCGACCTAATCGGTAAAGACACCATCGTTTTGCAAGAAGGCAAGCAAATAACAAGATGGAAAGAAGGTCTTCTTCCATGGTCTATCCAGAACCCCGTAGCACTCGTATTTGATGAATATGACGCCGGACGCCCGGATGTTATGTTTGTGATCCAGCGCATCTTAGAGGCCGAAGGCAAGCTTACATTACTCGATCAAAACATGGTCATCCGCCCGCACCCCGCTTTTCGTTTGTTCGCTACCAGCAACACAATCGGCTTAGGCGACACAACGGGGCTTTACCACGGCACTCACCAGATTAATCAGGGACAAATGGACCGCTGGAACATTGTTACCACACTCAACTATCTTCCTCATGCGGAGGAAACAGCTATTGTTCTGGCTAAGCTGCCTCAGCTTAATAACGAAGAAGGCCGCGAGACAATTGATAAAATGGTAATGCTGGCTGATTTAACGCGCGAAGGGTTTATTAACGGAGATCTCTCTACGCTAATGTCACCACGTACAGTGATTGCCTGGGCAGAGAATATGCTCATCTTCAACAATGATCGCGAACAAGCCTTCCGCGTAGCGTTCCTTAATAAATGTGATGAACCCGAGCGCCCGATTATCGCCGAATATTATCAACGCTGCTTTGGCATAGAGCTCCCGCGCCATGCCATAAGAAATATCGTTGTGCCGGAATAATGAAAGTTAAAGAATTTTAAAGCTAATCATTTGAGGGATAATCATCTTCATCATCGAATCTCCCCTCAGCAGTATTTCGCAATGCATCCATATCACTATAACGTCCACGCTCATCATTAAAGGCCTCTGTTGCGTCCTTCACTGTATCAGAAAGCACTTTACCAGCTTCCTTAATTTCTTTCGGCGTTCTTTCACTAGCATTATCAAACAAAACCCCAACTATACCAGCTATATCATCAAACGCATTATCAAAGGTCTTTTGAGTAATGGTCATTCCCTCTTGATCTTTTTCATTTGGAAAAATATAAGCTTCACCACATCCCTTAGCAAGAAACGGGGTTGCCATAGCCATGCAGAGAGCAAATGCTTTAGTAAGATTCCATATTGTTGAAGACATAATAATCACCCAATTTTATTATTTATAGGTATTCTTTTTATTCAGCACTCATACCACTCGCACGCTATTACGTCAAATGCAGAGCATCTGTCTGTATGGATAAGCACTATCCATTATTATATTCTGAGAACGCCTCGGCATATCCGCCAACATTTTCAGGCATAATGTCATTAGCCGAGATCTCTTTTCCACTAACAACATCATCATAAGCCTTTTTTATCGCCTCCACACTCTTCTGCGGTTTAGGAGCCTTAACATTAGTTCTTTCCGCAATATCTGCAAAGCCTGATTCTCCCTTATTAAGATTTAGTGCATCATCGTCAACAGTCGAAGCGTTCGCTTTATTTATCAACCAGCCAATTCCAAGAGCAATAAGAGCTTCAACCACCAGCGTAACAATAACGCCCCTTCTAAAGCCATTTTTATCTGCTTGTTTCAGTTCGTCACGATACTGCTGAGCCCTCTTAACTGTATCACCTACAAAAAATGGCCATCCCATATCATCACCTCAACTTATTATTTAACAATCCAAGATCAATACCACCTGCTCTATCATTACGTCAAATAAAAACACTTATGCATTTCTTTCCGTTGAATGAAACAATGAATATGCGTTATGATCCGCCATGGCCAAATCGAAGCAAAACACAGAACTAATCAAGATCAAAACCACCTCCACACTCAAGGCGATGGCGCGTCGTCATGATCTGGATGTCAGCTATACCATGATGGATGTTGCCCTTGAGGGAGCGAAAGACCTTAAAGCCCCGCGCCTTCCCATGCCTACCGAGAATATGGACAAGGATAAACTCAGCCTGATCCGGGGCTGCGCCGATGTTTACGCTCTTAAACTTGCACACCACAATAGCACGCTTCACGAAAGTAACGGCCAAAGTAATTTGCGCGCTCAAGCCGCTTTAGATGCGTTAGAACAAGCGCGATGCGATGCTTTAGGTATGCGCAAAATGGACGGCGTAGCAAATAATCTCGACGCTATCCTAGAGGCCAAAGCGCTAAAACGAGGCTATGAAGAAGTTGACCAGCGCGAGGATGTGCCTCTTGCCGATGCCCTGCATATCGTAGCCCGTACGCTCCTGAGCGACCGCGAGGCACCTGAAGCTACGCGCATTGTCTATGACAAATGGAACCCTTGGATCATAGAACATGTCGGCACAGAAAGTTTCAAAGACCTCAAAAACACATTAAAAGACCAAAAAGCATTTACAAAACTAGCCTGTGACCTTTTGCAAAAAATGGGCATCCCCGCCGTCTATAATAATGATGAAGATGATCAACACAGCTACGATGAGAAAACCCAAGAATCAGACCAGCCCGATCAAAGCACCGAGGACGAAGACCAGCAAGAACAAGAAGATCAGGCTCAAGACGATGGTTCCCCTGAAGATAAGGATGAGGGTGAGCAAACCGACGAATCTTTTGACACAGGCGTAGATGATATTATCGAAGACCTTAACGAAGGCGATGATCTACAATCTGCCGAAGAGACATCAGCTAATCCACCACCGGGGCGCCCGGACAATTTAACTGAATACTCAACCGGACTGTATACCGTTTACACCACGCGCTTTGATGAAGAAATAAACGCCGAAGAGCTTGCCGACCCATTTGAGATAGAACGTTTACGCACTCTTTTAGATCAACAACTGACCAGCCATCAAAACCTGATTACCAAGCTGGCCAATCGCCTACAACGCAAGCTCATGGCCAAAAAACGCCGCAGCTGGGCGTTTGATCTGGAAGAAGGGGCGCTTGATGCATCACGCCTTGCACGCATCATCGCCAACCCCGATGTGCCGTTAACCTTTAAGCAGGAGAAAGAAACTCCATTTAAAGACACTGTTGTCACTTTGCTGATTGATAATTCAGGCTCCATGCGTGGCCGCCCTATCGCTGTAGCCGCAGCTTGCGCCGATATTATTGCTCATACATTAGAGCGTTGCGGCCTTAAATGCGAGATATTGGGCTTTACCACACGCGGCTGGAAAGGCGGTAAGTCTCGCGAATTATGGATGGAGAATGGCCGCCCCAAAAGCCCCGGACGCCTCAATGATATCCGCCATATTATATATAAAAGTGCAAATACCCCTATTCGCCGAGCACGCAAGAATATCGGGCTTATGCTTAAAGAAGGCATGCTCAAAGAGAACATTGATGGCGAAGCACTGGTCTGGGCGTATAACCGAATCTCCCGCCGCCCCGAAGATCGCAAGATCCTGTTGATGATTTCAGATGGAGCGCCTGTCGATGATTCTACCCTGTCAGTCAACCCGGCCAATATTCTTGAGATGGATTTACGCACTGTCATTCAATGGATCGAAGAACGCTCGCCCGTC
>Ga0209692_10001840_pt1 | contig 26350 bp, 37 predicted proteins | sample tdDd472_FD_187129 | JGI IMG/M metagenome (GOLD analysis project Ga0209692, IMG submission 187129) | Marine sediment microbial communities from the Atlantic coast under amendment with organic carbon and nitrate - tdDd47.2 (SPAdes)... | ecosystem: Environmental > Aquatic > Marine > Coastal >... | reverse complement strand
CGCTGACCGCTTCGGCGTCTCGGGCGGGAACATTATCTCCGGCTCCGGCGTCGCTTCGGCGGCCGCGGTTCGGACGGACTTCTGGAACGCGATCGAGCGGCTCGGAGCGTTCGTCGACACGGAGGGAGAGCCTCTCCTGGAGGACGAGCTCGACGGGGAGATCGTCGTCGTCGCTCCGCGGTCGGCCTCGGAAATTTTCACCGAAGCGTTCAAGCAGGAGCGGACCCTCCAGGTCGCGACGAACGTCGCTGGCACGGAGAACGTCGGCGGGGCCGCGGTCACGAACTCGATCCGCGCCGGGAACCTCTCGGTCCGGCTCTGGTTCAGCCAGCGGATCTCGGACACCGACTGGTCGGTGATCGTCAACTCCCCGACCGTTCCCAAGCCCGTGTTCGAGCAGATCCGCTCGCCCATGCGAGTGATCGAGGAGAACCGCTCGAACTCGCGCGAGGCTCGTCGCTCCAAGCGTCAAGCGATCCTCGCGGACATGCGAGCGGGCTACGGAGTCGCTCTCCCCTACGGTGCGATCAAGGTCAATAACTAGACCTCTCGCGCTCTCAATCCCCTGCAAACGGCCGCGGCCTGGCTTCATTGGGTCAGGTCGCGGTCGCTTGCGCTCTACCGTCCTCGGAGGACCCAATGAACTCCAATTCCAAGCGCTACCGGATCGGCGTCACGTCCGATTGTCCAATCTCGACCGTCTACCTCGCCGGTCAAGACTTCCCCAAGGTGACCGAGAAGGTCACGGGCTCGGGTCCCGCGACCAAGCGGACCGAGGTTCGAGGAGTCGTCCGCGACCTCACGGACGACCAGGTCGCCGCGATCGTCAAGGCCGCGAAGTCGAAGTGGATCCGAATCTCCTCGGGGAAGGCCGCTCGCGCTCGACTGTTCACGCGGAGCTCCCGCGGGTTCACGGTCGAGCCCTCCGACGTCCCGCTGACTCACTACCTCTATCTGGAGCCGACCGAGTCCAGCGACTTCGACGAGCCGCGTCCTAAGACCCTCGCGGACGAGCTCGCGGAGGTCGCCGGAAAGAAGGCTCCCGCTCCCGCGGCCGCCTCGACTCCCTCCAAGCCCAAGACGACCGCCAAGCGGAAGTAGGCTCGACCCGTGGCAATCTCCGAGACCTCCCTCCGGTCCCAGGTCCAGAACGCGGTAGCGTTCCTCGATAACCTGTTCGCCGCTCAGACGATCGCGACCGACCAGGCGACGGTCGTCGCTGGGACCGCCGGTCCTCTGGCAAAGGCGAAGCTGGAGGGAGCGGAGATCGTCCGCGCTCTCGTCGCTCAGGCGATCGGGAGCGCTCAGCTCCTCCTCGGCGCGAACATGATCGACTACTCGACGGAGATCACGCTCAAGCCCGAGCGGGACGTCCTCCTCGCGATCGGCCGCCTGTTCGATTACTTCCACGCGAACAACATTTCCGTGGAGTCTCGCGTGTTCGATCACGGGACTTGGACGACGTTCGGGAGCTCGAAAGGGGAGCTCTCGCGGCTCTCCCTCGACGAGTTCGCCTATGGGATCGAGGCGACGTTCACGGAGAAACGAACCCTCCGCTGTATCGCGGACCAGAGCTCCGGCGGCCGACGGTTCGCTGAGGTGTTCGCGCTGGAGGGGTCCGCCAACGGTCCCGACATTCTCGACATTCGAGGGAGCGGAGCCTCGACGAACCTCACGGTCGCGTCGGCTCTGAATTCCGGGCTCTCGAACTCGACGTTCGCTCAGTACTCCTGGACGACCGCTCCCGCGGCCTCGACTCCCGCGACCGGCGTCGCGAACGACGAGGTAACGGACTGGACGCTCGGGGACCCGACCGATCACGAGCTCGACGTCGACCTAGCTCCGCATACGCTCCCCGGGATCACGACCCCGGTCACGCTCCGGTTCAACGACAACGGATCCTTGTCCCAAAAGCTCTCCGTCTCGAACGCTCAGGTCGACCTGAACTCTCCCTACAAGGCGGGATTCTGGATCTACCGGGAGTCGAGCTGCGACGGGACCCTGACGCTCGCTATGGGCTCGACGACCAAAGCGGTCGCTATGTCGACGTTCTCGAACTCGACCTGGACTTGGTTCGAGCTCGACGACGACGAGGACCTCTGGCCTGGAAACTGGCTCAACGACGAGGCCGCGGTCTCGCTCACGCTCGCGTCGAGGACGACCGGGACGTTCGTTTGCTCGAACCCCCACTGGGGACCCATGAGCCTGTTCGACGGGCTCTGGTATTTCCTCCCCGCGGGGACCTCGCCTCACCTCCTGGACGACGAGATAACCGCGACCAGCTCGATCGCGTCGGACTCCAAGATCCAGAAGCACCTCGCGTACGCGTTCGGTGCCTACCTCCCTCACCGCGCCTCGGTCGCGACGATCACGGCCGCGGGCGGGCGGACCCTCACGTTCGCCACGGGACCGGACACGATCACGGCCTCGACCGGCTCGTTCGTCACGGACGGATACGTCGTCGGAATGAAAGTCGTCGTCGCGGGGACGTCCTCGAATGACGGGACCTACTCGATCACCGCGGTCGCGGCGCTCGTCCTGACGGTCTCGGAGACCCTCACCGCGGAGGGTCCGCTCTCCGCGACCGCTACCCTCGACGGAACGCCAACGATCCCAGACCCTAGCTAGAGGAGGTCCTATGTCGCTCTCGACCGCGGTCACGACCCGGGTCCCGGCCTCTCGTCTGATCCAGCTCACGAACCAAGGCGACCGCTCCGCGTCGACCGTCGACTCGACCCGACTCGCGGCCGCGGTCGCGGACGCGGAGGCGGAGTTCTACCAGCTCGTCGGGGTCGTGTTCGACTCCTCGACCGCGGCTCACGTCCCGGTCGGCGTCGCTGGCGTCCTCTACTACCTCGAATCTTGGGCGGCCGGAGAGACTCCCGCGACGGAGGGGATTCGGAAGCGCTGGCACCTGGCGTGCGGCCGACTCGCTCGCTCGCTCGGGGCGGATCAACCCCTGATCCCTCAGACCCTCTCGCCGCTCGAATACGACGAGGACCTCCCGACCCGACGGCCGGACAACGATCGGCAAGCCTGGGGGGACGTGATCCTCGACGTCGGGTTCGGCCGCGACCCTCGGTCCAACCGTGGCTAGGGACTTCCTCCGAATCGAGAAGGGAGCCGGGGTCGAGCTCGCTCGTCGGCTCCGCGACGCGGAGGAGGTTCTGACCTCGATCGGTGCTTATCTGGTCTCCCAGACCCAGAAGGCATTCCGCGAGCAAGGCCGCGGCGGGGAGAGCTGGGCTGGTCGAATGACGCCCAATGTTCCCGGGATCGTTCGCGACATGAACGCGGGGAAGCAGCCACCGAAACGGAGGTTCTCCCCTCGACCCGCGCTCACCGATACCGGTCGGCTCCGTCAATCCGTGAACTACAAGCTCCGCGGCCGGACCTCGGTCGTCGTCGGAGCCGCGGTCCCATACGCGGAGACTCACCAACTCGGCGGGATCTCCGAGGTCGTCCTCTCCTCGACCGGCCGCTCGAACCTCGCTCAGTATCTCCGGGACGAGCCCGAGCTCCGGGAGGCTCTGGGCTGGTTGTTCTCCGTCCCGCGGTTCATGGTCAAGGTCCGAGCTCGACCGTTCCTCATGGTCACCCCGGCCGACGAGGTCGAGATCCAGGAGCTCGTCGACGAACACCTCCTGGGAGGCTAAATGGGACTGATCGACGTCAAGACCGCTCTAAAGGTTCCGGGTCGGCTCTGCTACGGGAGCTCGCTCGACTTCTCCGCCGCGTTCCCTCACTCGGGGACCGCTCTCGGAATGGTCCTCGCCTCGACCGTCCGTCACTCGGAGACGGTCGCTCCAGTCCGCGTCGAGGACTTCGGGGTCTCGACGGAGATCGTCGACCTCGTCGAGGCGGGGGAGCGCTGGGTTTTCTCCTGCGCTCTCCGCGGAAGCGACGCGGCCGCGCTCGGGGTCGTGTTCAAAAACACGATCACCGGGTCGAGCTCGGGGGAGCCCGTGATCCTGCACCCCGGAGCCCGAGGGGAGGGAGTTCTCCGCTCCGTCTCGCGCTCGATCGGCCTCCTGTTCTCCCCGCTCGACCCACGTCACCCCGCGGTCTACTTCCCTCAAGCCCTGCCAATGCTGGAGGGGGAGCGCGAGCTCGTTCTCCACAGGACGAAGGAGCGAGTGATCCTCGCCGGGTTCGTCGCGACGCGAGCGGTCACGACCGCGGGCGGAGCGGTCCAGGTCGGGCTCCTGGAGGACCTCGTCGAGCTGACTCCGTGACGCGGCTCGCGACGATCCTCGGGGTCCCTCTTGAGGAGACCTGGCCCGAGGCGGAGGAGATCCGCGCGGGGTTCTGGCGGCTCCTCGTCGAGGGGTCCGAGGTCCTGCACAGGTCGAACGTCGCTCCGACGCTCGCGGAGCTCGGGGCGTTCTCCGTCCGCGAGCGGCTCGCGTTCGCTCAGGCGGCCGACCGCGTCCGCGTCCGGGAGGTCCTCGACCTCGCGGCCGCGATCTCCGGTCAGGCGGAGGAGGTCGCGGCGGAGCTCGACGGGGGAGCCTCGCTCCTCGAACGTGAGCTGGAGACGTTCACGGACCAGCTCCAGGAGGCGCTCTAGTGAACTCGTGGCAACTCCTCCGACAACTCAAGGCAACCCTAGAGGCCGCGGCCTGGAGCGACTCTCCCTCGGAGCTCGTGTTCGGTCAGGTCGCGCTCTCCGCGGGGTTCGCTTCGGACTCGCGACCCTCGGTCCAGTTCCCGCTATGCCGGGTCCGGCCGCTCGGGGAGGCTCCCGACGAGGAGGAGCCCGGTCTCGTCCAGCTCCAGGTCGAGGTCGAGCTGACCCAGCGGGTCTACGGTGACCGGACCGGGGAGGTCGCTCTCGTCGGAGGGAGCCGCTCCAGCGGTCAGGGAGGCTCCGACGGCCGCGGGCTCCTGGAGATCGAGGAGGAGCTAAAGAGCACGCTAGGAGCTCTCGCCCGCGTCGAGGGGATCGGCCTCCGGTTCGACCATGCGACCTCCGCCGCGGCGGGGGAGGTCGACGGGTTCGGCTACCTCGTGTTTCGGGTCTACACGTTCTCCGCCTGGCTCACGGAGTCGAGGACCTACCCCGCGGCTCGGAAGCTGGCGGGGACGGACGCGGGATCCCAGACCGCGGACCTGACCTGGGAAAACCCGGCGGATCGGTTCGACCGCTCCGACCTCGTCCTCCGGGTCGCGAGCGGCTCGACCGCTCCGAGCTCCGTCACGGACGGGACCGGGGTCACGGTCGGGGCCGCGGCGGAGTCGCTCTCTCACGCTCCAGGCGGAGCGGGAACCTGGAGCTATGCCCTGTTCGTCGGCTACGACGAGACCGGCTCGGGGAGCCCTGATCGCTACTCGACCTCCTCGACCGCGACGGTCGTCCTCGCGTGAGCGGGGAGGTCGCGATCGACGTCGTCCTCGACGAGGCCGCGGCGCGTAAGGCAATCGACGACGCGGAGGCTCGCTCTCGCGCCTCCAGAGCGGAGGCGGAGGAGCTCCGTCGAACGAGTCGCAATCCGCGGACGCGGACCGTAGGGAGCTCGGGAGGAGCTCAGGGAGCGATCGTCGGGGTTCTCGTCGTCGGCCTGGTCGCTACCCTGGTCGGGGAGGTCGTCGTCGAGGCGGTCGATAAGTTCCTGGAGGACTCCGGGCTCGACGACGTCGCGAAGGCGGTCGCTCGACTCCGCGAGCTCGCGGAGCGCTGGAGCCTGCCGGTATGAGTGAAACGGAGATCAAGGTCGTCCTCGGGACCGAGGAGGCGGAGCGGAAGCTCGCGGAGCTCGACGAGTCCCTCGACGAGGCGGCCGACGAGGCGGAGCGGCTCGACAAGGCGACCAAGAAAGGGAGCGGTCCCGCGGTCCGTCGAGCTCGTCGAGCTCCTGGAGCTGGAGGAGCTGGCGGAGGCGGCCTCGGAGCGACCGCCGGGAAAGCGTTCGCGGCCGTCGCTGCGACCGTGATCGCGGTCAAGGTCGCGGAGGTCGTCGTCTCGGCTCTCGGGCAAAAGCTGGAGGAGTACGGGTTCGGTGAGATCGGGCAAGGCCTCCAGCGACTCTCCGAGAAGGCGACCGCGATCACGTCCGCGATTCAGCAGATTCAGGGAGCCGCGTCCGCGATCGTCGCGACCGCGGATCCCTTCGCTCAGTCCGGGGTCGGCCTCCCGCCCGAGGTCCTCGCGAACGTCGCGGAGCTCGGGGCGGCTCGCGCTCGCCGGGACGCTCAGCTCGCGAAGCGGAAACAAGCCCGCGGACTCCTGGCCTACGGTTCGGCCGCGGGCGACATACTCTTGCGAATGGGTCGGAAACTGTGAGCGTTCCCCGCTTCCTCAAGATCACCTATGGAACCCTCGCGACGGGGTCGACGGTCAATAACTGCACGCTCGACCTGATCGAGGTCCACCGGATCCGAAAGGACCGGGAGTCGTTCGAGGTCCGGTTCTCCGTCCTCCTGACGTGTCCGACCGAGGACCCCGCGGACCTCGCGGCCGCGGTCGGAACCGTCGAGGGGGGCTATTCCTATCTGGGACAGACCCTCCTGATCCAGCGGGTCGACCCCGACTCGGTCGTGATCGACCAGACCCTCCTCCTCCTCCGTCACTCCGACCGCTCCGGCCTGGAGATCGAGGCCGCGGTCGAAAAGTCCGGGGACGAGCTCCTCGATACGCAATTCTCGCGGCGCTATGACGTGACGATTTCGGGAGGCCTCCCGCCCTACGCGAACGACGGCCTCCGGGAGGAGAGCTGGGACCTCACCGCGGACGCGAACTGCCGGAGGCGACTCGTCGTCCGCGGGAGCTACACGGGAGTCGCTCTCTACTCCGCGAGCGATCAAGCGCTGATCCGAATCACCGCGAAGTCGAGCGCTCTAATCGCGACGCTCGGGGGGACGGACGCCTGGAAACTTGTCCGCTCGGACATTCTCAACGTCTCGACGAACAACCTCACCGCGGACGCGGAGCAGGAATGGGAGGAGCGGATCTTCGCGGACTCCGCCTCGACCCAGAACGACGACCGGCTCCGCCGCGTCACGCTCAAGATCCGCCGCTCGAAAGAGGGAGCGACCGGGTCGAGCTCCGTCCGTCGGCTCGCGACTATGGTCGGGACCTACGAGGCGGAGGTCTGCCACAACGAAACGACCGACCTCCTCTCGCTCTACGAGAGCTCCGTCCGACCCTGGATCGTCGCGAACATGCGACTCTCCGCGCCGGGTTCGTTCTTCGCGATCGTCACGGACGAGCCCGAGCTGGACCGGACCGACAACCGGCTAACCGCGACGATCGTCGCGCTCACGAGCTCGGGCGGAAACCTGATCGAGCTGGAGCGGACCGAGGTCCTCGACGTCCAACACGGTGCGATCGAGGCTCCGGTCTGGGATCCCGCCTCGACGATCGACTCCGAGGACCCAAGCGCTCACTACGTCTGGCCTGGACCGAAACAGGTCACGTTCACGGAGACTCTCCGCCGGGTCCAGATCGGAGCCGCGAAGTCGCTCCGACCCGCCGGGGTCGTCGCGGGACTCGGGGTCCAACCGGCCGCGAACAACCCGTTCGCGAACCTGTTCGGGGTCGGTGCGATCTCCAAGCCCGGAGAGTCGTTCCTCTCGTTCCTCGGGCCGGAGGCCGCGGGTCCCGCTCAGGCGGGCGGACTTTGGCGCGGAGCTGGCGGAGGCGGAGGCGGAGGAGCTGGCGGAGCTGGAGCGAGCGGAGCCGGAGCGGCTGGGGTCGTCTACGGGTTCAAGGTCTCGACTCAGCACGCGAGCAAGCCCGGGGTTCGAGGGATCTTCCCCGACCAGTTCGAGGTCGAGGAGCGGACGACGACCCGGGTCACGCGATACGTCAAGGGAGCGGGAGCCGGAAGCGGAGGAGCTCAGCCCTCCCCGAGCTCGACCAGGACGAGGCCGTAGGTCGTGGCTCTCTACGCGAAGCTGGACGGGGTCCTCCTCCCGGTCGCGGCCGGGACGACCTGGCCTCTGATCGACGGGGTCGACGGCTACGAAGCGACCCTGATCATGGAGGCGACCTCCGCGGAGGCTCTGTTCGACGTCGCGAAGCGACACGGGTCGAGCCTGGAGCTCACGAACGGATCCGACTCCGAGACCTATAAGAAGCTCACGATCCTTGGGACGGGTCCCGGTCCGACTCCCTACCAACGGGAGGTCGTCCTCGCGGATCGTCGCTGGACCTGGGCCTACTCCCCGCTCGTCCGCCGGAGCTACAACGTCACGCGGAAATCCGGCCAGGTCCGGCGACTCGGGGAGGACGGGCAACCCCTCGCGGTCCGACCGCTCGTCGAGGCTCGGGCCTACTTCCCTTGGTCGCTCAAGGGAAACGAGGACGGGACGGTCCGAACCTGGAAACCCGCGGAGATCGTCCGCGACGTCCTGGACCTCGTCGTCCCGGGGGAGTGGACCGACCGGGACGGGGTCCTCTCCGGTCGAGCTGGCAAGCTCCCCGACGTCCAGAACCTCGAACTCTCCGCGCTCCCCGGGGTCGCGATCGCTCAAGTTCTGACCCAGGTCGGCGGAGGTCGGATCGGCCTGTTCGTCCGGCCGTCGGGTCAGGTCGTCCTGTACGACCGGCTCTCCGGGGACGAGCGGGAGCTGATCGGGCTCCCGAGCTCGGGCGACAAGAAAACGCGAGCCAGGACCGATAGCGCCGGACGCCCTCAGATCGTCGGCGGGCCGCTCTGGGAGATCCAGGATCGGAGAATGGAGCGACCGTCCGCGGTCCGGGTCCATTTCGTCCCGGCCGCGGAGCTCCGCTGCGACCATGTCGAGGGCGGGACGAACTCGGGCTCGACGAGCTCGGGGACTCCGCTCCGCGCGAGCTCCGCCCTCCGCTACCCCGAGGACGTCACGGTCGGCGGCCGGACGATCACGGAGTCGACCTGGGGGACGCTCCCCGAGTTCCTGGAGTTCCTCTCGACCAAGACGATCGCGGGACTCCCTCCGCTCACGCTCGACTCGATCCTAAAAGGGTTCCTCCACGGGCTCCCCGAGGTCTATTCCTTCGTCGACGGGACCGGGGTCTGGGCCGCTCGGGCGGCCGCGATCCGCGAACACCTCCGCCGGACCTACCGGATCACGAAGCCCTGGAACGATCGGATCCGAGCTCTCCGGGCCTACCGCGTCTCGATCGAGGACCAGGAGACCGGGACCCAGGGAGCCTCGCTCGTTTACCAGGACTACGCGGAATGGGCGACCTGGCGCGGAGTCCAGTCGAAAACCGCGCTCGACCTCCCCGAGAATCACGAGATCGTTAGGAACCGCTACTCGAACCCCGCCGCGGCCGCGGGAGGCTCGATCGTCGGGACCTCGATCGACTCGCTCCGAGCCGCTCCGGCTCAGCTCTCGATCGTCGACGAGGAGCTGGGGATCTTCTCGGTCGACTTCGTGTTCGACTTCACGGGGACCGCCTCCCGATACGTTCACTCCGCCCTAGTGAAGGGGCGGATCCCGACCGCGGATCCCTCCCAGAAACATTGCTACCTCCAAGAGGGGCACCTCTCCCCGACTCACGAGCTCTCGACGATCGTCACGGTTCAGCCCGCGACCCCGAACGACGAGAGGCAGCTCTACCCGATCGAGGTCAAGCTCTCCGACGTCCGCGAGCTCCTCCCGACCTCCGCCGCGACGAAGGCGGAGGGGCCGGTCCTCGACGTCCTGGTCGACGCGTCGCGCGAGCTCGCTCGGTTCGCTTGGGACGACTCCAAGGCGGCCGCGATCTACGCCGCGTTTGGGGAGGGAGGGGAGGCCGCGCAGACTGTAGGGGAGGCCTACGGGGACCCGATCAATAAGACGGTGCTGACCGCGATCGCGAAGGCGACCGCGGCTCGGGTCTATGTTTCGTTCGAGGATCACGTCGAGGGGGGACTCCTGACCGGGTTCGCTCCCGGGCTGGAGCCTCGCGGGACCGCGAAGTCCGTCTCTCACTCCTTCGGGCCGGACGGTCCTCGGACTATGATCGACCTCCCGCCGAAACCGCCGGTCGTCTCGGAGGAGCCCTTCCTCCCGACCTCGGTTCACCGACTCCTCGGAAGGTTCAATAACCCATGAGCCGGATCCTCGACCGCTCCGCCCTCGGAGGAGACCTCCCGCTCCAGGATCACCGACAGGACGTCGACCCTCACCTCCGGGCGGCCGTGTTCGCGTCGCGGATCGTCGGGCGCAAAAAGACCGGAGCCTACGAGGTCGAGGGGCACGGAGACTCGACCTCGACGACCAGGACGATCGGAGACCTCCAGGGAGGCCTCCACGTCCCGCACGAAAAGGGAGGGGGCCGGAAGGTCGGCTCCTGGTTCTTCGCGGGAGCGGTCGTCCTCTCCGAGGCCTCCAAGCGACCCGCACCGAAACCGAACGCGACGTTCTCCCGAGCGTTCCGCCAGACGACCCAGACTCGGGCGGCCGCGGCCGCGCCTGGACCTCGCGTCGCGAAGCTGCGCCTGATCCGAAACGAGAAGTGGGACGAGGACGACCGCTATTCCCGAGACCTCCAAGCCTCGATCCACCCCGACGCTCCCGACCTCCCGAAGGGATCTCCCGGGGTCCTCCTGGCGGGGACCGAGGAGCGGAGTCAGGAGCTCCTGTTCTTCCCTCTGAATCCCGGGACGCTCCGAGCGGTCCACCGGGGACCCGACCAGGAGCTCTCGTCGACCGTGTTCGACACGAACTCCCTCGGGGAGGACGACGACCGCTGGAACGCGAAGCTCCACAAGTTCTGGAGGGTCGCTCGACTCGGTCCGCGTTGCAACGGAGACGCTCCGACCCAGGCTCTAGCCTGGAAAATGGAGGGGCCGACCCGCGGCCTCGTCGTCGACACTCCGTCGGCCGCTCTCGTCGCTCCGGTCTCGCCGGTCGCGAAGGACCCCGCGAAGTCGAGCCCGAGGAGCTCGACGACCCCGCCGGTCACGGGGAGCGGCTCGAACTACGGAGGGATTTACACGCTCGACCAGCTCCGCGCCCAACAGGAGGAGCGAGCTCGCGACATAGCGGCCGGACGGACCCAGGCTCCGACCTCGAATTATGGGGGCGTGACGATCCTCGGAGGGACCCAGACGAGGGACCCGAAGCGGACCGCCGGGACGACCCAGACTCGAAACGGGGGCGGGCAGGTCTCGACCCCGCGTCAGATCAAGCGACCCGTCGGCCTCGGCCAGGCGGAGCTCGTCTACGCCCTGACCTCCGCGAAGGCGGGCGGGTTCCTCGACGTCGGGGAGGCTCGGGACCCTCACCGCGTCGGGACGACCGAGGACGGGAACCCGATCAACGCGGCTCACATTTCCACGGGAGCCCTGTTCCGCGGCGGAGCCGGAGACGGTCCGCTCGACTTTGAGAACGGCTACCAGGAGCGGACGACCGGGTTCTCCGAGCGGGCTCCGGTTCACCTCAAATGGAACCCGCGGAAGTCGCACCGGGGACCGTGCGGGGAGACCCTCGTCGGAGCCTGGGACTGGGTCGCGGAAGTCCCATTTATGACCGCGGAGGACGACGTCCCGCGGATCCACGTCCCGGGCGGCGGGATCATTGGGATACCCGGGTTCGGAGGCAAGGGAGGCAAGGGGGGCAAGGGAGGAGCCGGAGGCGGTCCCGCCGGAGGCGGAGGCGGAGGCTCGGAGCCCGAGTGGGGTCCGGGTCCCTACCCTTACGGTCCCTATGGTCCTGGCGGTCCCGCGTTCCCTATCTGGCTCGGACCGGCGGCTCCGAAGGAGTGTCACACGACCCCGGCCAGGGGCGGGGAGAACGCTCTCCCCGGGAACGCGAGCGGACCAGCTCGCGACCGGGACGGGAGCTGGGCTCCTCGATACGGGGACGGGACCGGCTACAACGAAACCGGCGGGGTCGGCGGCGGGCCGATCACGGGCGGAGAGTGGGTCGACGTCGTCCTGGGCGACCTCCTGGGCGGGGTCGCGAGCGCTGGAGACCTCCAGCCCGCGGGGACCGGGAAGGGAGCAATCCCAGGCGGTCGGCTCGGAGCTGGTCGAGGAGGCGGAGGCGACCGAGGAGCTCAGAAGCGGGGAGCTCGATACGCGGCTCTCGCGGCCTCTAAGGGACTCAAGCGGGGGGAGATCGACGACGACGGGTCGCTCCGCCTCAACGGGGACCGGGTCGTCTACTTCACGGATACCGGGGTCCTCGACGAGCAAGGTCGACTCAAGGGAGCGGAGGCTCGGATCGGGGACTCCCCGGCTCGACGCCTGGAAATCATGGGAGGGGTCCTCCAGAAAACGACCGCGGTTCTCTCCGGGTTCTCGATCGCTGGCGGAATGGTCCTCAAGGCACAACCTTGGGCAAAGGGAGAAGTAGACCCGGGCTCTGGCGGGTTCCTCGACTCGACGACCAGGAGCGCGATCACGGGCGGGCCGGTCGCGGTCGCTCAGGTCGGGATCGCGACCGGGACCGGGACCCTCGACGGGTTCCGCGGGACCAAGAGGTTCGGCGCTACCAGCGTCTCGGAGGCTCCCGGATCTATGACGGTCCGCGGGGAGCTCAACACAGGGGACGGGCTCCGCTCGATCCTCGCCGGGGACTACGCGACCGGCGGACGTCTCGCGGGGACGGTCGAGGCTGCTACGGAGTTTTTCCCCGAGGGGGTCTCGCGTCAGTTCTTCGGAGACCCCGCCCTCGACTCGACCTCGGGAGCTCCCTACGGGTCCGGGTTCGAGCAATGCGCGACTTCCGGCGGCGGTATGTCGTTCCAGGCCTACACCTCGGGAGCGGCCGCGGCGGGGTCCCTCGACATGGTCGCGGCAGGCGGGGACCTCGCGGGGACCTGGACCTACAACGGATCCCCGATCGCGACCTCCTCCGGCAACGCGAACGGGATCGGAGGCGACGAGAGCGACGGGGCGATCTCGCTCAGCGCGAACACGAGCTATACCGCTCCCGTGAACGCGGACGGGTTCACGCTCAGCGCGACTTATAGTGTCTACAGCGGACCTTACAATTATCCCCTGGTTATCAAGCACGGAGGCGGAGCGCTCGTGATAAACGGATCCCTTCTCATGGCGGGTCGCGGCCAGATCGAGCCCGCGTAATGCCGGGCGGAGCTGGCGGAGTCGGCGGAAGCTCCGACGCCGGAGGGGCCTCGACGGACCTAACGCTGGACGGAGACCCCGGAACCCAGAGGGACTCGGGAGCCCTCGCGGTCACGGCTCCCGGAGCCGGAGGGGGCGGAGGGGGCGGCGGGTCCGGCTCCGGCGGGTCCGGTTACTCCTCCGGCGGAGGAGACGGACCGGCTGGCCTCTCTGGGTCTGGGTCCGCGTTCGCGTGGGGAGTTCGTTCGATCGCAACCCCCTCGACAGGAGGCAGCGGAGGGGCCGCGGTCGGTGGATCTACCTCCGGGAACGCTGGCACGACCGGGACGAGTCCGTCCGACCGGTCCGACTCGTTCCTCCGAAACTACGTTCGGCCCGCGGCGGAGAGCCTCGGCGGATTCGCTCAGTTCGTCAATCCAGGGGCCGCGGGTCAATCTGGGGCCGGAGGCGGCGGCGGCGGGCAATCTGGGGCCTTGGTGACCGGAGGAGCCGCGGGAGCCGCGGGAGTGGAATCCCTGCCAAGTGGGACGACCGGCGGGCTAGGCGGCGACGGAGGCGCGGGAGCGAACGGGGTAACCCTCTCCGGCGGCGGAGGCGGCGGAGGCGGCGGAGCTGGCGGGCCGTCAGGCGGATTGATCGTCCTCGAAGGACTCGGCGGGACAACGCTTGGAGCCTCGTCCGTTATGGACGCAAGCGGAGCCGACGGAGGAGACGGAGGAGCAGGGGGAAACGGGAAATATGGCGGCCTGATCCATTACAACGGAGGCGGCGGCGGAGGCGGCGGCGGAGGCGGAGGAGGGTCCGGCGGAATGATTCTCCGGTTCCGTTCCGCGTCGGCCTCGGTCACGGACTCGGGGCTTACGACGGACGTAACCGGCGGGAACGGCGGCCTAAAGGGATCGGGCGGCCTCGGAGCTACTGGCGGCGGAGGCGCGGTCGGAGGCGACGGAGCGGACGGGACTCCTGGCTCGGACGCGGAGGACGGGTTCTATTTGGACCTGCCGATCGTCCCGTGACCTGCCGACTGATCCAACGCGGAGCGAGCTCGTTCTCCGCGCAATGCGACTGCACTGGGGAATGGGTCGACCTGGAGACGGTCGACGAGGCCGCTCCCGGGTTCTGGAGCTGGAACCTCCGTCACGCGTGGGCCGGTCACGTCCTGACCTGCACTGGTTGTGAGCGGAGCTACTCCCTCGGGGGCGTAGTCTGCGCGAGCGGACTCCCCGACCTGATCGAGGTCGACGAGCTCCAGGAGATCCCGCGCGTCGAGCTGACTCCGGTCCAGCTCCGTCTCCTCGACGTCTCGGTTACCGCGGAGGACGTCCTCTGGGAGCGGAGCATGATCCTCGTCCGTCAAGCGAACGCGGCCGGGAATCGCGAGGAGGCGGAGGAGCTCGACCGCTGGGCTCGCGCGATCCGCTCCCGTTGTCAATGGGAGAAGCGCTCGACCCTCCGCGCGATCCTCGACGAGCTCGGGATCGAGGGGTTCCCCGCGGCGCTCCGAATCTCGCGGAGACCTGACGGAGGCGGGGTCCTGTATTCCGTCGACCGGGGACCGCTCCCGGGTCGCGCGAAGGTCGCGGAGCCCGAGCTCGTCCGCGAGCTCGACCTGGAGGACTACCAGGTCCCGCCGGTCGAGGAGCTCGTCGAGGTCGGGACCGAGCGGTTCGCGTCGCTCGACCTCGACTGATCGACGGTCCGCGGAGTTACCCTTCCGAGATCCTCGGAGGGTTCAATGAAACTCAAGCTCACCGCGACGGAGTCGCTCCTCGTCGTCGCTCAAAACCGAATCGACCTCCTGACCGGAGACAAGGTCGCGGAGCTCCGCGCTCGGGTCGCGGAGCTGGAGGCCTCGATCGAGGCGACTCGCGAGGAGGAGGCGAAACTCCGGCGGAGGTCGGCCGCGGCCTGGGACCGGATCCTCGACGAGGTCGGCAAGGCTCACGGGGTCGAGATTCCTCCGACCGGGGAGCTGGAGGCGGACGAGACCGACCGCGTCTCGATCGTCTGGGACGACTCCCCGAAGCCCGGGACCCCGACCGTCGACGACGACGACCAGGACGACGAGGTCGAGGGACCCCGGCCGCTCCTCGTCGAGCCGACCGCGGAGGAGGCTCGGGCCTGGGACGAGGAGCTCGCGGCCGCGGCCGCTCGCGCGGAGGCCGCTCTCTCGCCGGAGCTCGCGGCTCCCGCGGCCGAGTAGTAAGTTCGCACTATGGAAGCGCCGACCAGCTCCTCCGAGATTAGAGCGATCACCCCTCAGTCGGAGATCGTCGGAGTTCCCAAGTGGTTTATGACCCTCACTATGACGACGGTCCTCGGAATGGGAGTCGCCGGAATCGGGTTCATATGGAGGAGCTCGCTCGCGGCCGCGGTCACGGCCGACCGACAAGGTCGGATCGAGGATAAGCTGGTCTCGATCGAGAGGGCTCTGGAAAAGGCGGCCGAAAAGGCGGAGCGGGCTCAGTCTGACCGCTGGACGTCAAACCAAGATCAAGCCCAAGACGCGAAGCTCGAATCGCGAATCACGCGAGAGCTGGACCGGCAAGACGCGAGGCAGAGCAAGGTCGAATCGCGACTGGATCGGGTCGAGGCCGCGCTCCGCGGTGACCCAAAGCGCGATTGACATTTCGTCCGGGATTGTGTTTGCTTTTGGAATGACGAACACGACCCGCGCCCTGGCCCTACTCGCTCTCCTCCTCTCCGTCGGCTGCGCTCCGCCTCCGCTCGCTACCGAGCCGGAGGTCCCGCTCTCGCGTCGCGCGGTCGTCGAGTTCGGCGGCTCCTGGAGTCCGAAGCGCTCCGAGCGTCGCGAGCTCCTCCGGCTCCTCGACCTCGCGGAGCGAGCGTTCCTCCACCTCGACCCCGGAGCTCCTCCGCGCGTCCGCCGGGTCGTCCTCTGGGACTCCTCGCGGCTCCCGAGGTCGCTCACTCGACCGCTAGAGCTCTCGGGCGCGAGCAGCTATCTCGGGCTCTGCCTCTGGGGAAACATGCACGGGGCGGAGGTTCACCTCGCGACCGGCGGCCGGTTCCCAATGGGGGCCGCGGTTCACGAGCTCCGACACGCGAAGCGTCACGACCCCGATCACGAGCTCCCGCGCTGGAAGACCTACAACGCGGCCGGGAGGGGCGTCTCGCTCGTTCCGAAGCGGCTGCCATAAGGACTTAGCGACTTTCTCGCCCGGCTGCCGGAATGTCCTTGCGGCCTCCGATTCTGTATGCCATAACTCTGGCATGGCAAGCAACGGAGGCAACACCATGACGACGAACGAAGAAATGCGAGCGGAGGTCAAGCGGCTAACCATGCGGCTGGTAGTCACCCGCGGATACAGCAAGCACAAGGCGACGATCGCCGCAATTGAAATGGTCTACGGGTGGTAACCATGAGCAAGTCAAACCGGACTATGACGACCTATCAAGAGACAATCCAGACCGTCGGGACGATCCTTGGTCAGCACGCCCAAGGTCCCGCCGCGTTCCTGACCGCGGTCGCGGTCGCGGAGGGATACAACCGAGCGACCGCCGCGGAGCTCCGCCGGATCGAGGAGCGTTCGCCTCGCGCCTGGCGAACCTTCCGGGGTCGCGTCGAGCGGTTCGCGGCCGACTATCGGAGCCTGGCCTAGGCCCAACAACAGAGAAAGGCTCCTAGCCATGACCAAGACCAAGACCAAGACAAGCGGACGACCTCCGCGCTCGACCGAGGCGGCTACGTCTCGGGTCACGATCCGTTTCACCTCTGAGGAGCTCGCGGAGCTGGACTCAGCCCGAGGCGACGAGTCTCGGGCGGGCTACGTTCGCGCTCTGATCGCGAAGGCGGTCGCGTGAGCGAGCCCTATCGCCACATGACGGACGACGAGTTCGCGGCCGCGTTCCTCGGCGGGACCTCGGACGACTCGCGACGCGAGACCCTCGACCAGGTCGAGCAATTCAAGCGGGCGAAGCCCGAAGCGCTCCAGCAAATGCGCGCGGACCTCTCGAATGCTCGCGCGCTCCGCGAGCGGGCGGAAGCGACTCACGACCAGCTCGACTCCGCGCTCTGGCTCGCGGAGGAGCTGGTCTGCCACCTCCAACGCGGAGGACGCGAGCTCGACCAGCGCTGGTCCTCCTCGGTTCGCCGGATCCTCCGGCTCCTCTCGCTCCATTTCACCGCGGCGGACCCCGAGGTCGACTCTTGAGCCGGAAGGCTCACGAGAGCCTCCAGGAGCTCCTCGCGGGGTCCGTGGCATACGTTCCCGCGACGCTCCTCACGGACGGGAGGGTCTCGGACTCCGGGGTCCGCCTCTACGCCCTCGTCCGAGCTCTCGGGCCTGGTCGGGACACGTTCCGCGGGAAGGATTCTCTGGCGGAGGCTCTCGGCTGGTCGAGGCGGAAACTCTACCGCGTCGCGAGCTCGTTAGAGGACCTCGGCTGGCTCGACCGGACGACGACCCGGAAGGGGTCGAGCTGGGTCTCCACCTGGTCCGTCCGCAAGGGTTTGAGAGTGTCACCAGTGGCACTCCGCGCCAATTCTGGCACTGTCACCAATGGCACGGTGGGAGTGTCACCAGTGGCACAAGGGGGAGTGTCACCAGTGGCACAAGAGAACCAGCCCCCAGCCAATAACCAGCCCAAGCTCTGGGAGGGATTGAGTTCCTCAATCGAGGAGAAGACCCTCTCCGTTCACGAGCTCTGGGGGTGTCTCCCGAGCTGGGATCGGGACCACGCTCCGGCGGGCTGGGAGACTCTCGCGGACTCCCTCGTCGAGGTCCTCGATCGGAAGGCTCTCCCGAAGGGGACGACCCAGGCGACGCTCGCGCTCGCGTTCGTCGACCGGATCCGATCGCGGAAGCCTCTCCGAGGGATCACCTCGGGCGAGGGTCTCCTGATCGGTGCGGCTCGGGAGCGCTGCGACGCGGACGACGTCCTGGAGCTCCAGGAGCTCCTCGCTCGACGTCCGAGCTCCGAGCCAACCCCTCCCGAGCCGGTCGGCTCGGAGTCCATTCCCCCAGAGGTCCTCGCGGGCCTCGCTGACTCTCTCGCGCTCCCGGGCACGAGAACACCCCTCCGGGCTCGCGAGAGAGCCTAGAATTCTTTTTCCGCCCTCGGGCACCTGTTGACCATTTCGCCGCTTAGGCGGCTCCTGACGAACCGAAAGCTGACGACCCTATGAACCTCTCCAAGCTAGACCCGAACTCCGAGATCGGCTCCGCCCTCTCGATAGCCCAGATCGCGGCGGACTCCCGCCTCTACAAACTCAACGTCCCTCAAGCCACAATGCAGATCCTCGCCGGTCGGGAGCTCGGCCTCGGTCCGGTCGCCTCGATCCGCGGGGTTCACCTCGTCCAGGGTCAAACGGTCCTGGACTACACGGTTCTCGCGGCGCTCGTCGAGGCCTCGGGGACCTACGAAGTCGAGACGACCCCGATCAAAAACGCGGCCGGGGAGGTCGTCGACTTCGACTGGAGCCGGACGAGGTGTTCGCTCGACTTCTACAAAAAGAACCCGGACGGATCTCGTCGGCTGATCGGTCGCTCCGTGTTCGACGAGGAGGACGCGAAGCTCGCGAAGCTCCTCCAGAAAGACAACTGGAAGAAGCACCCAAAGGCTATGTATCAGGCTCGCGCCATGAGCCAAGGGGTCCGCGCTCACTGTCCCTCGGTCACTATGGGGTCGGTCTACGTCCCGGGCGAGATCCCGGAGCCGGAGCCGAAGGTTCTCCCGCCTCAGACGTTCGACACGACCTCCCGGCCGACCTCGACGCAACCAGCGCAATCGCGGGCGCAACCAGCGCAATCGGTCGAGGCGACCCAGGTCGCGGAGCGACCGGCGGAGCCCTCGGAGCTTCCCGCTCCCCGGAGCGCTCCGACCGAGCAGCTACCGCGTCGAGCCTCGGACGAGCTCCTCGACCTCGCGGCTCGCGTCCGCCTCCGAATCCCCGCCGGTCCGCTCGTCCGTGACCTCGGGGAGGAGGTCCGCTCCGAGGAGCTCCAGGCTCTCGTCGAGGCGGCTCGGGTCAGGTTCCCGGTCCTGTTCGCTCTCGCGCTCCGGTCGGCGGATCGTCAGGAGCCGGAATGCGCGAAGTGCTTCGGGGTCCTCCCGTGCGCCGCGGCCGGTCCGTGCGGCGGGACGCGTCGAGCTCCAGCCCCGAAGCCTCTCACCGCGAAGGAGCGAGCTCGCGCCGCTCTCGACGCGGAGGACGCGGCCGCGGCCGCGGCCGCTCAAGGCGACCCGGAGGCGGACCTGATCCAGGCGAAAGCCTCCGCGACTCAGCTCGCCTCGAACCTCCCGCCGGAGCGGCGCGGTCGAGCTCGCGCCGAGATCGACTGCGCTCGGACGATCGAGGAGGTCGAGAGGCTCCGCAAGCGGGTCCAGGCTGGCCTCGTCCAGGTCGAGAACGAGCGACTCGCCGCGAGCGGCTCCGTCGACCTCGGGGGTCTGGCATGAGCGGCAAGCTACACGGGAACATTGCGCGCCCCTTCTCGCGCTCGCTTAACCGGCTCCTCGACGACCTCCTCGACCGGGTCCCGGTCTACTCCGCGGCCGCTGAGGCTCTCGGTGTCAACCCTGCGACGCTCCGAGGCTGGGCGCTCCGGAGGAGCGCGTCTCCGTTCTACGCTCGGAAGCTCCGAGCCGCTCTCAAGACCTGGCACGCGAACAACCCGACGCCGGAGCCGACGCCGGAGCCGGAGCCGGAGCCGGAGGCTCCGACGCCCTCGCTCGGGACCAACCAGGTCGCGTCTCGTCTGGACCGGATCGAGGCGAAGATCGACGCCCTCCTGGAGGCTTGGTCGTGAGCTCCTTCGTCACGACCGACCAGGTCGAGGCCGCGGCCGCGGAGATCCTCGCGGCCGTCGTCCTCCGCAACGGGGAGCCCGATCACAAATGGTCGGGGGGAGACCCCGAGTCCGACGCGTTCCTCTCCTGGGAGAACGGGACGTTCCTCCGCTGGAGCCAGACCGGCTCGGTCTGGTGGCTCGGGGTCCGCGAGAAGGGTCGAGCCTGGCCCGCGCCTCGCTGGCTCGCGTTCGAGGTCCAGGAGGGGGGCGACCTCCTCCGCCAACTCCCGACCGGCTCGTTCGACCGTCCCGCGTTCGCGATCACGGAGGAGCGTTCGCTCGTCGAGGTCCAGGTCTCGGACGTCCGCTCGGGACTTTACTTCCTCTCGACCTGCGACCTCTCCCGCGTTCACCGGACGCGGGAGGGAGCCGGAGCTCGTCCGTGCGAGCTCTGTCTGGAGCCGGTCGTCGGGGACTACGTCGAGCGGGTCCACAGGCAAGGGGGAGACCAGCGACGCTCGCACCTCTCCTGCGCTCAGGCTGCGATCGACGGGGTCCTCCGCGAGCAGATCCAGGAGGCGGAGCTCGCGGTGAGTTTCCAGGACGAGCTCGACGCGGTCGAGCCGCGGCCGGAGCCGGACGCGTTCGGGCCGGAGTGCTTCGGCGGGGAGGACTACCCGAGCGGGGAGCCGGATACCTACTTCGCGAACTACGTCGCGGAGCAATCCGAGAAGCGGAGGCGCTCGTGAGCTCCGTCGAGCGCTGGGAGGAGATCCCAGGATTCACCATGTATCGCGTCTCGAACCTCGGCCGGGTTCGTGGCGTGTTCTCCGGTCGCGTGCTCAAGCCGCGAGCTCGTTCCTCGTCGGGCCACCTCTCCGTCGACCTCTACGATCGCGGGACCTGCCGCTCGTTCCTCGTTCACCGCTTGGTCGCGCTCGCGTTCCTGCCGGTTCGTCCGGTCTGGGCGACCCGCGTTCTCCACGCGGACGACGACCCGACGAACAATCGCGCGACGAACCTCCGCTGGGGGACGGTCCGCGAAAACGCTCGCGACGCGTCCCGGAATGGTCGGCTCAGCGGTCCTCGTCGGCCGCGCCTCACGGACGAGGAGGTCCTCTCGATCCGAGCGGCCGCGGCCTCGGGGGAGAGCTGCCAGTCGATCGCGCGACGACTCGGCCGAAACCGGACCGTGATCGAGCGGGTCGTCTCCCGCAAGACCTACGCGGAGGTGGCCTCGTGAGCCGGACGACCTACGTCACGGACCCGACCGCGTTCTGGGACGTCTGGGTCGGTCCCGGACCGTGTCCTCGAACCGGCCGGAGGTTCGCCTCGGTTCGCTGGCGGAACCACTACCACGCGGAGGCGGTCCGCCGGAGGCGGCCGGACCTCGCGACCCGGGCGGAGCTCGACTGGCTCCGCGAGCTCACGGACTCGGCCGCGACCTCGGCCGACCTCGACGGGATCCGAACGAACCTCGTCGGCCTCCGCCTCGGGACCTCGCGGGAGGCTCACGGCCTCCTCCTCGCTCGACTCGCGGACGGGGTTCCCGTGCGCGAGATCGTCCAGGAGCTCCGCGAGCTCGACCCCGCGAACCTGGAGCTATTCTCGTGAGGCAGCAAGGCAAGACCCTACGCGCGAGGTTCCTCCGCGAGCTCGTCGAGGCGGGGTTCGAGATCAAGGTCTCCCCGACCTACGGAACGCTCGTCCGCTCTCCTGGTCCCTCCCGCGCTCTCCTCGGTCACGTCCTCGACGACGGCCGCTGGAGACCGATCCGAATCCCTCTCGCATTCCAACCCCTGACTGAAATCCTCGACCGCCTCGGAGTCTCCTCGTGACCCGCCACCGAACCCCTCGCGACCTCCGCGAAGCGGAGCAAAGCGCTCGCCTCGCGGAGGTCCGTCGCGTCCTCGTCGACCGCCTCCTGATCGTCCTATGGGCGGTCGCTCTGTTCGGGTTCGCCGCGACCCTGATCGCGGTCCTCTCGTGAGCGCCCGTCGGAAACCGGGCTGCGAGATTTGCCGCGGGCCCGTGTCGACAACCCACGATTGCCCAGAGTCCGCGCTCCGCGGGATCGACGCTGCGGATTCCGCGGCGTGGAATCGAGAGCTAGACCCGCTCGCTCGCGAGGTCCACCATTGGACGGAGCCCGACCTCTCGACGCGTCTCGCTGGGGGCGACTCGTGAGCGAGCCACGCTGGAAACGCGGGCTCCGCCGCAAGGTCCTGGAGCGGACCCAGGTCACGGACTCCGAGGTCGTCTCGGCTCTCGCGCTTGAGGTCTACGAAGCGACCGGGCTCCCGCGTCTCGTCGCGGAGCTCGTGATCCCGGGCGCGGAGTTCGGCTGGCGTCACAAGCGGAAGGCTCACTCCGCGACGCTCCCCGCGCCGAAGGGAAACTCCGCTCAGATCGTCAAGCTCGGGCCGCGGCTCTCGGTCCGTCCCTCTAGGAAGGCGACCGCGGCCGGGGAGAAACTACGCGAGCTCCTCCCGCGGGCGGCCGAGACCCTCGACGGTCCCGTCCGCGTCGAGGTCGAGTTCCTGTTCGTCCCGCCTCCGAGCTGGAGCAAGACGAAGCGAGCGAACGCGATCGGGGAGCCGGTCCTCTCGCGGCTCGCGGGAGACGTCGACCAGCTCTCGAAACTCCTCCTCGACGGCCTGGAGGGGGCGGGCTACTTCGCGAACGACTGCCTCGTCGTCGAGCTCGCGGCTCGGAAAGTCTACGCGGAGACCGGCGGATACCGGGTCTGGATCTACGACCTCCGCGGGGCGCTCTCGTGAGCGAGCTCGTCGAGCTCCAGGACGACGACGTCGTCGAGCTCGTCGAGGAGACCCCGCGGGAGTCCGCCCTCGTCCGTCGAGCTCGTCGAGGTCGAGCGCTCGACCTCCTGGAGTGGGGTCGAGCGTTCGGGACCGAGCCGGTCTCGAAAGAGGTCTGGGCGCGGACGCTCCTCCCCGAGCTCGCTCCCCGAGCGGCCTACCGTCGCTGGCTCCGCCTCCGCGAGCATTGGGCTCGCGACGGGGTCGACTTCCGCCTGGTCCAGACGACCTCGACCCAGGATCCCGCGCGACGGGTCCTGGTCCAAATCACCCCGAAAGCGCTCGAATGGGCGCGAAACGTCCTCGACACTGGAGACGACATGCTGACGACCGAACCAACCCGACCGACCCGAGCTCCAGCTCCTCCGCCCTCCGCCGGTCCTCACGCGTTCCGGGTCTGGGAGGCGGCCGGTCGCTACCTCGCCGCGGTCGACCAGGTCCGCGCCGGAGGCCTCGTCGACGAGGTCCTCGTCCGCGAGCTCCTCTCGCTCGCGGCCTGGTTCCCCGACCTCGGAGCTCCCCTCTACAAGCTCGCGGAGGATTTCTGGGGAGTCGGAGCGGAGCTCCTCCCGCGGATCGCTCACGCGGCCGGACTCCGGGTCTACAAGTGCAGGAACGAGCGCTGGGTCCGCCGGGACGAAGCGGGGAGGCTCCTCGCGGAGCTCCTCGACCGGGAGGCCTCCTCGTGAGCAAGGCCTGGGAGAGGCAGGAGGGGGAGACCGACCGAGCGTTCCGAGCGTTCGGGGTCTACCTCGGGCAGGAGAAACGCTCTCTCCGCCAGGCCTCGACGCTCGCGAAAACGAGCTACCACCGGATAGCGACCTGGAGCCGGTCGAACGAATGGGTCTCCCGGGCCGCGGCCTGGGACGAACACCTCGCCGCGGTCCAGGCGGCCGCGGCGGAGGTCGCGGCTCGCTCGACCGGGGAGACGATCGGCCTCTCCCTCGCGGCGGGCCTGGAGGTGACCCGGATCGCGTTCGAGCGCTACCTGGCGAACCCGGACCGGATCGAGGAGCTCAAGTTCGCGGACCTCGTCGACGCCCTGGAGCAGCTCGGGAAGCTGGACCAGCTCCTCGGGGGGAACGCGACCGAGCGGGTCGAGACCTCGACGACCTCCCGCTCCCGGGCGGATCTCCTCTCCGACCTCTGGACGTCCAAGTCCGGCCGCGAGCTCCTCGCGGAGGCGAAATCGACCCTCGCGGGCGGTCCTCGGAAGGGTATCGCCGGAGCCTGATTTCTTCCGCCTCGGGCCTAAGTCTATTTCCTGCCGGACGGAATATCCCTTGCGCGGGGCATTCCGTCCGGCTATTATTGCGGCTCAACCACGAAGCCCGAAAGGCTCACCTATGACGACCCGCGCCACTAAGACCGCTCGCCTCCTCTCGACCCTCCGCCTTCACTCCGCCGCGGCCGCGGACAAGCTCCCCGCCGCGGAGGTCCGCCTCCGCCTCGCTCGGACCCGCGTCGGGGACCTCGACGCTCAGGCTCGCGCCGCGGCCGCCCTCTCCGCTCCCGAGCTCGCTCCGAGCCGCGAGTCCGTCGCTCAGGCGGCCGCGGTCCTCGACCGCGCTCAGGAGGACCTCGACCGGCTCCAGGAGCTCGCGGACCGGAGCTGGCTCGACGACGCGGTGGCGGCGGAGGAGACCGTCCGCGCTCAGGACGACCCGACCCGCTGGGCCTAGTTCTCGCCGGACAGATACACGACTTAGGGGCGTCCGGCCGGAATCTTTTCCGCCGGACGTTTTCCCTATAGCGCGGACCATTCCGTCCGGCTATAACTACGACTCAACCAAACGGAGCTGACCTATGACGAACTCGACGACCTACACGAACAAGACCGACCGAGCCCTCGACCGGGCCTGGAGCAAGGCGGCCGCGGCCGGAGACTACGCGACGCTCGCGAACCTCCGCCTCGCGTTCGAGTCGCTCGACCCGGTCGACGTCAAGCTATCCCCTCGCCAGGTCGAGCGGCTCCAGGACGAGTATCAAGAGGAGCAGCGCTTCTCGGTCCTGAGTCAAACGCGGGTCGTGTTTCACTCGACGGAGGCGGCGGAGGAGGCGGCCGACTGTCTGGAGTCGTCCGCGGACCAGGCGGTCGACCTCGCGTTCGCCGCGGTTTGCGTCGACCTCTCGGACGCCCAGTATGCGTTCCTGGAGCGGTCGACCCGCCGCTCGATCGCGATTGCGACCCGCAAGATTCGGGAGGCGACCCGGCGGGTCGCGGGGGTGACCTCGTGAGCCGCCCCGAGGCGGTCCGCGTCCTCCTGATCGGCTGCGGCAAGGACAAGGTCGAGGAAACCGTCCGCGCGGAGGAGCTCTACACGGGCTCCCTGTTCGCTATGCGAGCAGCCTACGCGAACGCGAGCGGGCTCGACTGGTCGGTCCTCTCCGCCATGCACGGGGTTCTGGGCCGCGACGTCCTGACCGCTCCCTATGACCTCACCGCGAGCGACCTCTCCCGCCTCGACGCGGCCGCCTGGTCGCTCTGGGTCGCCGGTCAGATCCTCGACGGCCTGGAGGACGGGACCGACCCTCGGGACGTCGTCGTCGAGCTCCACGCGGGCAAGGCCTACGCCGACCAGCTCGAACGCGTCCTCCTCGCGGTCGGCGTCCAGGTCGACCGGCCGCTCCGAGGCCTCGGGATCGGAGCTCAGCGGGGCTGGTATTCGCGAGCCCGCGCGTAGTTTTCGCCGGACAATAACTGGACTTAGGGCGCGTCCGGCGGGATTCTTTCCTGCCGGACGTTTTTCCTATTGCGAGCCGGAATACGTCCGGCTAGAATTCCGCTATGACGAACACGACCGAGACCAAAGCCCACCGAATCCAACGCGCCCTCGTCGAGGCGGCCGGGGCCGCTCTCACCGCGCGGGAGCTCGCGGAGCTGGTCGGCTGTTCGGCCTCCTGGGCTCGCCGCGTCCTCCGTCGCTTGGAGGTCGCGAACTGCGACCTCGCGAGCTCGACCGGCCGCGCGACCTGCGACCGTCGCGACGCGGCCGGGTTCGTGACCCGCGCGAACCAATGGCGCTCGACCGCTCCCGGCCGTCGCGCGTTCTACGCGGAGGAGGAGGCCGCTCGCCTCGCCTCGATCGAGGCCGCGACCGACCGCCTCGACTTCGTCGCTCTCGCGAACCGCGTCGAGCGAGCTCCCCTCGCGGAGCAATTCGAGACCTACACCTCGGACGACCTCTCGTTCGATTTCGCGGCCTAGACCGCAACCACCGAAGCCCGAAAGGCCTCACCTATGACGACCCGCAAGAAGAAGAAGAACAAGCAACCCTCCGCCCTCGCCTCGCTCCTGGCCTCGACCGGCCTCGACGTCGACGAGTATCAGGCTCCCGGGGAGGAGCCGGTCCGAGCTCGTCGAGGACGTCCCGCTCGCGCGGAGGCGGCCGCGACCCGGCGGAAGGAATTCCGGGTCTCCCCGGCGGAGGCTCAGCGGATCGAGCGGCTCCTCCGCGCGACCGGCGGGTCCCTCTCCGACCTCGTCCGCTCGCTCCTCTCCGCGGAGGCCGACCGCCTCGGGATCGACTCGTGAGCGGCCTCGGTCGACCCGTCCGCGGGCACGCTCGGAGGCTCGTTCTCGCGCTCCTCAACGGGCCGTACACGGTCGGAGCCTGGCTGGGTCCTCGACCGGAGCCGGAGCTCCTCCGCGCCCTCGCTGAGGTCCTGGAGCTCCGCGACGAGTGGAGCCTGGCTCCGCTCGTGATCCAGGACGGGGAAGGAGGCCTGGAGCTCGACGGGTGGGACTACCCTCCCGCTCGACGCGAGCTCG
>Ga0209692_10001839_pt1 | contig 26351 bp, 20 predicted proteins | sample tdDd472_FD_187129 | JGI IMG/M metagenome (GOLD analysis project Ga0209692, IMG submission 187129) | Marine sediment microbial communities from the Atlantic coast under amendment with organic carbon and nitrate - tdDd47.2 (SPAdes)... | ecosystem: Environmental > Aquatic > Marine > Coastal >... | reverse complement strand
ACTCAATACCGCCATAGGTTGAATCTTCATCAAAACAGTTCATATAGTCAGAACCTACGCTCCCATCGTTTTCACAGACCACGTTTGTCAGTACATAGCAGGGCGTAAGACCTTCATCCAGAGACAATTGGTTGGCATACGCCAACGTGTCATACCAGCTTATATACTTTACCGGATGATTATCACCACAGCCATATGCACAATCAGAATCATAAGTGTCTATCGGATTCCAGCCCATTAATTTCTCGAATTGAATCTCTGTTGTCTCGTAGCGACTCATCTGGAAATCATAGGTCAAGTAAACTTTGTGTAATACTTCATCAGAATCTCGTCCCTTTTCCCTGGTACAGTCACCCGGATAACCAACCGGCCCCGGACATTCTTCTGGGCTACCCATCCAGAAGTTGCCGACTTTAATTGGGACAAACCCCGGTTCTGGGATACAATTGGGGTAGCCTATATACCCTTCGGCACAGTCTTCGCAATAATCACCTGTGTAACCAGTCTCACAGGTACAGAAATCATCATCACTGTTGCAGGTACCCGAGTTCTCACAAACATATGTATTTCCCGAACATACTCCAGAGGAACAGATATCATTGTCGGTACAATCTTCCCCATCATCGCACTCATTGTTGTCATAGTCAGGATGAATGCAAGCACCAGACCCATTACAATAATCATAGGTACAGGGATTAGTGTCATCTGTACAGGCAATCCCAGCAATCTTGTCTGACCAGCTTGTTCTCGAGTATACTGGGGAGCAAATGGAACATTCATTGACGGGGTTGTTTTCTTCCGAATAATAGCAATGCCCGGATATTAAACAGCTATCAGGTCTGGTATAGTGTCTGCAAGTACCGGCACCGCTGCACATATCATCGGTACAGAAAAGTCCATCGTCAGAGCAAGTGTGGGTACCATCTTTGTGGGTCCAATTAGTCTGTGAAGAAACTGAAAAACACCATGAGCATTCGTTAGCCGGATTATCTTCACCTAATGCGTAGCATTGTCCTTCAATTAAACAGCTTTCAATATCAGTAGTGTGTACACAACTACCGATACCGCTGCAAGTATCACTGGTGCAGTCAAGTCCATCATCAGCACAAACAACACCCTTGGCCTTGTTTGTAAAACTGGTATTCGAGTAAGCTGGTATGCACCATTGACAGTCATTTGCCGGATTATTATCACTCGATTCATAACACTGCCCAGCTATTAAACATTTGTCAGGTCGGCCATAATGACTACAAGCACCTGAATTGCATATGTCATATGTGCAATCAAGTCCATCATCAGAGCATACATGACTACTGTCTTTGTCAATCCACTGAGTTTGTGAATCATCCGGCGAGCACCACTGACATTCATTGGCGGGATTATCTTCCTCTGACCCGTAGCATTGATCGGCAATCAAACATTTATCATCTTTGGTATCGTGCGCACAGCTACCACTACCGCTGCAAGTGTCACTGGTGCAGTCAAGTCCATCATCAGCACAAACAACACCCTTTGCCTTGTTTGTAAAACTGGTATTCGAATATGCTGGTATGCACCATTGACAGTCATTTGTCGGATTATTATCACTCGATTCATAACACTGCCCAGATATTAAACATTTGTCAACTTTGGTATAATGTATACAGGATCCAACACCGTTACAAATATCACTGGTGCAATCAAGTCCATCATCAGAGCATGCATGACTACTGTCTTTGTTAATCCACTGAGTTTGTGAATCATCCGGCGAGCACCACTGACATTCATTGGCGGGATTATTGTCACGATTCGCATAACAACTACCGTTTATCAGACATTTGTCGGTCAAAATATCATAAGAACAGGTTCCATCACCATTGCAGACATCTGTTGTGCATACTATGCCATCATCACAACTATAGGGAGTACCTATACAGCTACCAATCGAGCAAAGATCTGAATGTGTACAAGGATTGTCATCTGTGCAGACATTACTGTCATCATTTACATCTACACAGGCATTATTCACGCAAGCAATATCGGTGCAGGGATTTGCGTCATCGGCGTAATCGCTACAGCCGGTAGCGTCAAAACACTCCTTGCAAACTCCGCCCACACATTGATTGCCAGTTTCACAAACTGTACCATCAGCTTTAGCCGGATTTGAGCAAACCCCGCTGGCAGTATCGCAAACACCGGCCAAATGACACTCATCTGAGGCCACGCAGTTGACAGGGCTTGTAGTTTCGTTACACAAACCGCTGACACAGGTATTTATACCGTTGCAGGCATTGCTGTCATCATCACAAACTATTCCATCGGCCACAAAGCTGTCTGCCGGACAATCCAGATTTACACCATCGCAATATTCAGCCACATCACATTCACCCTCAGAGGCGCGACACTCATGGGATACCGCTCGAACAGACCAATCATCCTTATTGGCAGTCGAATCACAAACCGAACAGGAATGATCCGGGTTTTCTGTTCCATCTGCAACGCAAGTGCCGTCTATATCGCAAAATCCAGCATCACAGGAACAAACAGCATTTCCCTCGCCATCATCAATACAGACAGTTTTGTTTGTATCTTCACAGGGATTCGGATCGCAGGAATCTGTCGGGGGCTGTTCCTGATCGGTCTCATCATCGCCGTCGATTTCTGTTTCGCTCTCTGCTGTCTCATTGTCAAGATCAGGATCTTCATCGCCGTCTGTTTCGTTGTCACTCTCGCTATCATCACCATCAGCGTCATCTTTATCGACATCACTGGTATCATCGTCACCGTCTGTATCAATGTCATCATCACCATCAACAACAGATAAATCTCCATCATTTAAATCATTATCTCCGTCGATAGTATCACCGTCAGAATTGCAAGCAGACAAAAAAAGCAAACTCATCATTACCAGCATACTTAACAAATACTCAGAACGCATCACCACTCACCCCTATTATTTAAAAAGCAACAAATATACTCATTTTTGAGACACAGAATGTGGAATAAGAACTACCATATTGTTCGAAAATTGGCAAGTATGAGCCATGTATCTGCTTTAATTGATGCTCAAAGCACACGCAAAAAACATGCTTTGAGCCAACTCGCAAAACAAAAAGACATAACAAAATCAAATTCTTACGCCGTATTACTTGCATTAAAAGATAATATAGGTTATCCTGCGAGACTAGTTAGGGTTCGCCTGCCTGAATAAAGTATAAATCAAGGAGTAGTGTTATGAAAAATAGATGGTGTGTGTTGCTAGTGCTGGCTTTTTGCCTGGCTCTTGCCTCTTGTAATGATGAAACACCAACAGATGGAGATACTGATGACGGACTTCCGATAACCGCCGCCTGTACAAGCGATTCGGCTTGCAACAGCAAACTGTGTTATCCCTTCTCAGACAATGAAAGAGCCTGCTCCACCACCTGCACCTCGCATACAGAATGCTCAACACTGGCTCCGGGTTCCTGCTGCCAGAAAACAGTACAGGATCAAAACATCTGCTTCCCACCGGCACTTTGTGAAATTGCACCTGATGGCGACAATGATAACGATCAGGAAATTACCGAAAGCAATAATTGCGACCCGGATGATACAACATGCTTCGGAAACAGACCTTACAAATGCAATAGCGAACGCAACTGGGAAGCTCTGCAGGAAGACCCCTGTACAGATAGCCAAATCTGTATTAATGGAACTTGTCAGGAACAAACAGACGGCGATGACGATCAGGATACAGAGCAAGATGGAGAAAAGATTGAACCAATTTATGAGTGTGGTGACCCATGTGGCCTCCCATCATCCACAACACGCAAAGCCGACGATCCGAACTTCTTCATCAAAGAATCCAGTAATCCTTCAGAGCTGGCCGATATTTACACAATCAACACGGACATTGCCGGAATGCATAGCAGTTTTGATGACAATGTATATGTAAAACTTACTTTGGATGATGGCCCCCTGGATGAAAACGACAATGTTCAGGAATTATTCTTCACACTTGACATTGATACCCAGTATAAATACGACATCACAATTGACTATGTATGTGGCCCCAACTGGGGTGAAGCCTCCCTGTTTATCGACGATCAGCTTGTACTTCGAGAAGATGGCAGCGAGTTTGTTGATTTGAATTGCCTGCCCGGCGGTGGCTTTGATGAAATGCCATTGAAAAAAATAGCCTACAAAACCGTTTGTCTGGACAAATCTGTCGATGAAAACCATGAATTGAAGATCAGAGTTGTCGGTAAAAAATCAACCTCAAACGGTTACAGCATTGGTGTAGATTACTTCTTCATTATGCCATCGGTCGAATACAAAGACCAAAACTGCGATCCGTTTGCAGATTAGTTAAAACCAGGCATTTAAAAAGAACCACAACTATCCACACAGCAATCAGCTGTCGTGGATAGTTTTGTTTTATGCCTAAGTAAACTATAAAACCAGAAGACTGCCTGTGCCATTCCAGCAAAGGCAGCAAACCACAGATGCAAACCCATGAAATAACACAACAATTATTTCAAGCTAAACTATCTGACCACAAAGCCAACAAACTGGTGCCATTGTTTCCAAATTCCGGATGCCTGTCTTCACAGGCATGCCATATGCGAATATTCAGTTTTATTTAAGATAGGGGCTTATCAGCAAACAAAAAAAGCCCCGCACGATTTCCATGCGGGGCTTTTGCAGTATTTAATTCAGTCTTTACATACCAGAAACAAAACGTAATTCATCTTCCATTACATCCACAAAAGCGGCAGGCAGACAGAATTTCTGGTCACCGAAATATGATTCTTTGTCGGCTGCTGAAAGTAGACCCGCATCAACCCAATCCTGAGGATCAACACAAACGTTACTATCAGCAATGCGGCAATCACCATTAAGATCACACGGGCGCACACAGATTTTAACCATATTCTCGTAACTCGGTCCCATGAACCCGCCATCCAGACAAATACCACCGGTTGTCTCGTTACAGGCATCGGGATTGCAGTCAGAGCCAAACAAGCCAAGATCTGAACAATATCCATTTGGAATATCAATTGAGCTACCCAAAAGTGCAGCCAGCCCCTGTGAGGTCAGACAGTAGTTGGACTCACAATCTTCCTTTTTGGTACATGCTGCACCAATTTTACCATCGGCAGGAGGATTTCCGCCCTCGGCCAGTTTGATCTCGATATCAAATTTCAATGCACCACTGGCGCCGGCTTTTGTGTCCAGCACAAGGTAGAACAAAGTATCTTCAGGAGCCACCAGAGAGAAGCTCTCCTTGCCAGGCCCGGCGACATTGTCAACCAGACCGGAACATGCAGCAGTTGCACTTTTGCTGTCCAGGGTATAAATCAGGCCGTCAATGGCAGGGCCTTCTACTGAGGCAATAAGTTCATCACCTTTGGATAATGAAATCTGGAAAACCACTTCCGGGCCATTACCATAATCCACAACCTCAAGCTCCGGTTCCAGCTCTTCTTCGACCACAACTTCGTCATCCATATCGCCATCAGGAGCTACAGTATCCTGTTCGGCTTCCACTTCAGCCAATTCTTCATCACCATCAACTTCAGCCTCAAGCTCGGCTTCTTCCTCGGCCAACTCTTCATCGCCATCAACTTCAGCCTCAAGCTCGACTTCTTCCTCGGCCAACTCTTCATCGCCATCGATAACTTTGAAAGCAGCCGGGGTGGCACAGCCCTCGCCTGTAACAGCACCAGCCATTAAAGTGATATCTGCAATCTCTCCGCTGATTCCGGGAAACTTGACCACAATAGGCTCGTCCAGAGTTCCACCAACCAAAGCGCCATCATCATCACCATCTGTATCACCGGTTCCACTATCACCATCAGGATTCAACGGAGTTGTCTCATCATCTCCATCTTCCTTTGGCAAAGGCATAGATCCGTAATCAGTGTAGTCACAGCTTGCAGCACACATTGTAAGCAGCAAGACACTTAAAAAGAGAAATAAAGTTCTACTGGATTCCATTTAACATCTCCTTCAGGATACCAATTTTTCACACATGCATTAACTCAAATGCACAATAATTATAAATAGTCACCTATCAATGACACTATTCATTGCCAACTGTAATCTCTAGCTCAGTTTGTCCAGATTGGGCGCATTCAAAGATGCTCGTTGTTTCGGCTTGGTAGTATAACGAGTGAAGGTATAAAGAGACAAGTATTTCTTGCAATTATTTTTAATTGTTAGTGTCTTTTACTTTTAATATCAGCTTATATCTGGTATTTTGTAGGGGTGTGACTCGCGTGTTAGGAATACAAACATATAGAAAATACTCAAAATATCACAATATTAATATTTTTTTTATCGCGCAGTTTGAAAAGATTTGGTATTGTTTAGCATAGGGTTGTTAAACAATAAACTAAAATGTGTTGTTAGGATTCAATATGCCACATCAATCCCATCTAGGAAGTGTTCTCGTTGATAATGGTCTGATCGATCAGAATCAGCTGGAGAAATACCAACAGAGAGCGGAAAAACAGAAAAAGATTTTTGTGGAACTGCTGCTCGAAGATGGAATATGCTCAGACGTAGAAATGGCACAAACCCTTAGCATTCAGCTCGGTGTACCATTTGTCAGCTTAAACCAACTGCGAATCCCGAGTTATATTGCCAAAATGATCCAGAAGGATATGGCAGAAAAACACAAGGCTATCCCGGTCACAGTTAAAAATGAAAATGGCCAGGAAGTGTTATACGTGGCTCTGCTTGACCCAACCGATACGGTCTTTTTAAGAGAGCTTGAAACTCTGGTAAAGAAACCCGTAGTCCCGGTCATCGCCACAATAAGAGATATCAAAGGCGCAATAAAACGCTATTTCAGACCCTTCAGACCTAAAAAGAAACCCAAGAAGGACAAGAAAGCCCAGGCCAGTGCATCTGCACCAGCAGCAGCAACTCCAGACCCACAAACTGCCACGACAGAACCACCGACTGAAACAATACCGGTTGAGGTTCATAGCGAAACTCCTGGGCAAAACGAGTTTGTACCAGAAATAGAAGCAGAAGAATTCATCTTTGAGGAAGAAGAGACTATTCAGGAGATCGAAGCATCCTACGGTGAATCCGCAAGCGATCCGTTTATGGAAGACGTTCCAAAGCTGGAAGATCAGCCACAGGAAGTCGACCTCTTAAACGGTGATGATTTTGCAGAAGCAACAGCCGATATCGGTAGCAGTAACGATTCAGCTGACATAGAAGATGATATAGCAGAAATATCGGCCCTAACACCAAATATCAACATGGACGATTTCGATATTGATCTGGGACTTGACGACGACAATATTCCAGTTGCCGATGCAGACAACAGCCCAAAGACAAGTATTGAGAAACCAGGAAAAATTGAAGAAATTCCTGTAAATGCAACTAAAGACCAGAATACCGTCGCAAATTTTGATGATTCTGATTTCGACGATTTCGATGATGACTTCGGTTCCGGTACGGACGACACCTTTGATCTTGAGACTAAAGAAGAGGGAAACACCCAATCAGGTGCGGTAGACTTCTTAAAGTATGATAGCAGCGAACTTCACAAAGATGACAAAGCTATCCAGAACATGCAGGAAGAAGCGGTCAATACCCGTCAGGAAGATGTATTTTCAATCGAGGATGATCTCGATTTCATGGATTCTGCTGAAGAAGTCAAAACAGCGACCACAAAAGGAAACAATGATAGTGGCAGTCACTATGATCTGGAATTTGGTGAAGTGAACGACCAGCGTTCCAGCCAGGAAGATTCGTTGGACGAAGACGACTTCGACGTATTTGACTTCGACATCCCGGAAGCTCCAGAGTTTTCCGTACCACCTTCATCCAATACAAGCAGTGCCGCCATTCCTACTCTTTCGGCCAATAGTTCGAGCAATATTGAAACCATAGAGGTTCATGAGCCGGCCATCAATCCTCCTGAGGAAGAAGAGAAAGAACAAGCAAGCTCGGAAGCATCCGCAGAAGAACAGGACTGGAGCCTTGATCTGGATCAGCTTCTGAAAGAAACCGGACAATATCCGATAGTCAAGAAAACAGATGAAATATCTGATTTTGAGGCAGCAGCGCAGGAATTGGATGACCTGCTGGTTAACGAAAAATCCCTCAGCTACGATCCTCCAGAGGCCAAAGAAGTAAAACTTGAAGATGATCTTTTGGAAAAACTCTCTGCCTTAAGCGCTGGTGCTGATGAAAATGGCAAAGAAGAAGACCTCAAATTCCTTAACGATTTCATCGAAGGCAAACTGGAAGGAAGCAACGATCCCGGAGTAGAAAAACTACGGTCAATTCTGGCTTCATTAAAAAGATCCAACAACTCCAGTGGCAAATTCACCACCCCGGACTTCATGATTGATTTTCTAAAGGAAAGCCTTAAAAAAGAAAAATAAACCATACATTTACAACAATACAGGAGCATGTATTGAGTACATGCTCCTGTATTGTTTATGTGTCCATTAATGCAAAAAAGGCCACCAATAAATGGTGACCTTTCAAGTATTTCTTGGAACTGTCCAGACTTATTTGAAAGTCCAGATGATGGCGATAACGAAAGCATAGATGACCAGAGACTCGATAAGAGCCAAGGCGATAATCATCGGGGTCATAATTTTTCCTGCTACGCCTGGATTTCTTGCAATACCTTCGAGTGCGGAGGCTGCTGCTTTACTCTGGCCAAGTGCGCCACCAAAAGCTGCGAGTCCGATACCGATGCAGGCCGCCAGGGCCGTGTATCCAGCTGCTGCACTGTATTCGCCACCTTCAGCGGCAAAAGCAGAAGCGGAATACAGGAAAGTTACCAAACCGGCAAACAAGGATAAGATCAACCCTTTTTTCTGAAACATCCTAATTCTCCTTTCAAAACCTGTAATATGACTAAACTAGAATCAAAATCAGCACTAAATTCATGTTTTAATGGTCGTGGGATACTGCCTGCGAAACGTAGATGGTTGACAAGAGTGTAAAAACAAATGCCTGGATAAAGGCTACAAAGAGTCCTAATCCCACAAATACCATCGGTACTATTATATAAGTCATGTCGGTGAAAATGCCAAGCACCATATGATCACCGGTAATGTTACCGGCAAGACGTAGCGAAAGACTGATAGGTCTTACAATGTGACCAACCAGCTCGATGGGAATCATCAGCCATGCAAGCCAGACCACCGGGCCCATCAACTGTTTCAAATAACCAATTCCGTGTTCTTTGAAACCGGCATAGTTATAATAGATAAAGATAGTCAACGCAGCAGCGAAATTAGTTGCAACTGTTGAAGTCGGCGGTGGAAAACCTGGTATTGAACCAAGCAGGTTGCTAAAAAATATGAAGATAAAGGTAGCAGTAAGGATTGGGGCATGTTTCTCTGCGCCATGGCCAATAGTATCATGAATCAGCGTTCCAATCTTTTCTACAATTAATTCAAATACCAAAGTAAGACCGAATTTACGTTCAGGAACGATATTATCTTCAGGATTACGGTATTTTTTACCAATGATTATCGAAGCAAACAGAACGAACAAGAATATCAAGGTTGCTGAAACCATATGCTGTGCCGAACTATGTTCGCCAAGAACACCGATGTGTTTCAGCCATTCATTCAGTGCCGCATATCCGGGAATTTGGTCATACCACGAAAAATGCTCCATATTTACTCGCCTTCCTAAGTTTACGAATACCCAAAAAAATAAACTGAAAAGACCATAAAGCGGGTAACCAGCTAAAGGTAACCCGGGCACAAGTTGTCATTTTTTCTTGTCGTCTTGACTTGAAAGTCGACGTACAACTCGCAAAATCTGCCAGAACACCGCTACAGAAGAAACCAACACTAATGTAAGAATGAATAGTGGAGCCGTTGAATATTTAGAATCCAACCAATAACCAAAAACAGCAGCAGCAGCCACCGTTCCCGCAATTTCAACTCCTAGAGTAATGAAGACGGTTGATTTTCGCAATGTAGCCCGGTCGTTGTCATCCATCAGTTGCGTCCTTGCCCAAACACCGTCAACTCGGACGTACCATATAACCCTATTCGAGTCAAGTGTTTAGCTAAATGTAAAATGAAAGCAGCAAAAATAACAAAGATTAGACTTCAACAACAGCCTCACTACCAATACCAAAATCATGATATCACTATGTATTCTTTACATCCAATTATTTTTGTAACTTTTTTCACACTTCAAAAAAAAACTGTCGAATCCGGGCAGATTCGACAGTCTCTGATTGCAATTAATTAAGATTTATTATTTTACAATCTCAATAGTGGCCAATTTTAGGCGATTCTCGCTGTCACGTTGAGGTACATCGGATAGCTTTGCTCGATATTGACCTTTGTACAGGCCAATATAAATATCAAGCGAGCCACTGGTTGTGCTTGGTGGTACATCAAGTTTGTAGACATCCTTGATATATTCGCCTTCTTTCCAGCGTCTGGTGGGATAACTTCCACTAACAGGCACATGATCGCCTCTCAACCTGAAGAGCGGATCACGTTCTGCATGGAGAAAGATTTTGAAATCCTGTGGCGGTCTGCGATTAACCTTGAAGTAGGTCACAATTGTAAGTTCTTTACCAGCCTTATGTTTTTCGGGAAGTTTATCAAAGCCAAGAATCTCGATGGCACCATTATCCACGATAGCATTGACCTTTACACTGGGTTCAACAGCATTAGTTAAAACAAACTTTTTCAGCTTCTTTTGCATCTGTTTTTTGGATAGCTTCGTCTTTTTGCCACTGTTATCCATGTTTGAAAGAAGCCAGAATTCAGGACGATAGGGTTGACCTGCAACTTTATCATCGGAAATTTTTATCAGCGATTCACCACCGGAAGCTTCCTGCCATAATGCGTTAAGTCGGCTGAAATGCTTCTGTTTTTGCTCTACGATAATAAAAACTCTCTTGTTACGGTATTTCTGATAAAACCTTTTAACCGAATCTGCGTTGTTGTGAATTCTATATCTTCTATATTTATAGGTATTCATCAACTCATCGAAAGGAATATGGTACTTGATACTTCTGCTTTTCCAGGTCTGAGTAAATTCTGCAATCGGTTCAGCAGGAGATTTTCTCAGATCCATATAGGTGTTAATCATGGATCTGGCAGAAAACATTTCGGTCAGATTAGGGATCATCACCATATTAATGTAAAAAGCGTATGCCAGAGACAACACCACCAGCGCACCAATGAAGTACTTATTAAACTTGCGCCAGATCATTGCCACTCCCAAAACCACTCCCCAGAGTATAAATATAACCTGGAAAAATGCGCTTGGGTCGGCTACTGCCGGATGCCAGTCCTGCAAACGTTCAGTAGTAATGAAATAGAACAGGGTACGATAATTCTTCTGATCCAGCAGATCGGGTGCGACAATCAACAGCATCAGGATACCGAAGAAGAATATCAGGCGCGAAATATTTCCGGCCTTGTTGTCATCCAGAAGCCTGTCAAGGAAAATGGCAATCAGCATTGCCACATATGGAACCGCGGGAAAAATGTAATGCGGGAACTTTGTTGAAATTACTGAGAAAAATGTAAAGGCAAACAGGAAACCTGCCAAAAAGAACAGCTCTGTACGATGTTCTTTGCCGGTATTTTTTCGCCATGGCACCAGCGTCATGATGGCTTGTGGCAAGAAGGTGATCCAGGGCAAGACTCCAATGGAGAAGTATAGCACGAACATCTCAAAGGTATCATCGGGCTTGTCGATATTACCCAGGGCACGCTCGAAATGATGATCCCAGAAGAATTTCTTGACATAAAACATGCCGTACTTGGAGGTCATATAAGTGTACCAGGGGGCCGCAACAGCCAGATAAATAATGGCACCTTTAAAGATCTTCATCCGCTTGAAAATCGCCCAGTCCATAGTAATCAGACAATAGGCAATGATATTACCACCAACGATAATAAGCGGGGTTAAACCTTTGGCTAAAGAAGATAGTCCCATAAAGGCATAAAACAGATAATACCACTTGGCCCTGCCCTCTTTTTCTCCCAAAAGGAGAAAGCCTATAGCCACCCACATGGTAACAACAAAAGGCACATCGACCATGTAAGCCCTTGAAATAAGGAAATAAGTCGGGCTTGTTATCAACAACAGACCGGCAAGCAAACCTGCCCTTCGATTGTATAGCCTTGACATAAACCAGACTGTCATAAATATTCCGAAAAGCCCCACCAGTGCAATTGGTGTTCTTGCCGACCATTCCGAATCGCCAAACAAGGAATAAAAAGGATAGGCCAGCCAGAAAATCATGATGGGTTTAGACCAGAATGTACCAGGTTTGGCACCTTCGTCAGAACCTACTTTACAGGTAGGAGTGATGGCATCGCCTTCGCCCCAAACCATTTCACGAACCACCTGACCATAGTTTGGTTCCCATTGCATCTGCAAGGGATAACTACCCAGTTTGGTAAACAGAATAACCATTGACAGAATCATCAAACCCCAGAATGCATATTGCTGCCATTTGACCTTATGCTGGTCGTTCACAACGATACCTCCTTGAATTGGTAAATGGCGAATCCAAAATTACAGAAATTCGAGGCGCGACTTTATCACAGAGAGAATTGCGAGTCAATCACTCTCCATCAATTGACTGATTTCATAAATTTGCATAATAAACCATTCGAGGACTGTCACTTTGATTTCAACTTTTTTACTCACATATACACTTGACAATCCCTCAGGTATCATTCATTATTCATCGGATACAATACCTGATGTACTTTTGACACATGCATTACCGGGAGTTATCTATGGCCCACATACTATTGATTGAAGACGATAATCAGGCCCGCAAAGCTATTAGAAAAATGCTTGAGAAAATAGATAACAAAGTAACTGAAGCACAAAATGGTAAACTTGGAATACAACTATACAAAAACAACAGTTTCGATCTGGTTATCACAGATATTGTCATGCCGGAAAAAGAAGGAATAGAAGTAATATTTGAATTACGGCAAATAAACCCGGCAGCAAAGATCATTGCAATTTCCGGTGGTGGTTCTCTTGGTACACTTGAATATCTGGATATGGCCAAAAAACTTGGAGCCAAAGATTCCATTTCCAAACCGATAAGATTTGAAGAGCTTATTTCAACAGTGGAAACTGTTCTGAAAGGAGATTAATCCCTTCAAAATATATACAGTTCAAACCCTCATTCCGAATTCTATTGCTTCTCGCCAGCATTGAAATCAATATTAAAGGCAAACATTGACTTTTTAGAGAACCACTGCTAGAAAAGTGGCATTCTTTCATACTGGAGATACGCTGTGCCATATAAATTTATCATTACAATCCTCATCTCGGCCACTTTTCTGCTAATGGCTGTCTGGAACTTCAAGTTCGAAGAGTTCGTAAATGTAATGAAGGACCTGAATCCTCTCTACATTCTTCCAGCTTTGGGCTGCTACCTCTTCTCGTTTGTATTCAGAACCCTCAGATGGAAAATCATGATGCGCTCGGTGCAGGACATCAAAATGCGCTCGCTTTTTTCCTACATTGTAATCGGCTATATGGCAAACAATCTCCTGCCGGCCAGACTTGGTGAAGTGGTTCGGGCTTATGTTACAGGCAAAAAAGAGGGCATGAGTCGCTCCTCGGCCTTTGCCTCTGTTATTCTGGAAAGATTGTTCGATGGCTTGACCATTGTAATGATACTGGTGATTTTAATGTTCGCCACGGATCTTGATAAAGCCTGGCTGAGATATATGGCCTGGACCGGCGTTCTGCTGTTTGCCGGAGCTTTGGCTTTTTTATTCGGTCTGGCTTATCAGAGAAAACGCTTTTTAAAACTTTCAGAAGCAGTAACTGATTTTCTACCCCAGAAAATAGCCTCTAAAATCATGCACATACTAAGGCGCTTTGTGCGTGGTCTGAAACTTCTGCACGCCCCGAAGGATTTCTTCCTCTCCATTTTTATCAGCTTTTTAGTCTGGGCCTGCGAAGTAATGGTTTACAAGATTTATCTGGTAGCCTTCAATATCGACGTGCCTTTTCAGGCGGCGCTACTGGCTTTGGTGGTGGTTAACCTCTCCATGCTTATCCCCTCTTCACCCGGAGGCATTGGAGTCTTTCAATTTGCCTGCAAACAAAGTCTGGCTGTTTTTGCGGTGGGCGCTACCACATCAATTACCTGGTCAGTGGCAATTCACTCCACCCAGATAATCCCCATTACCATCCTCGGTCTGATTCTGATGACACGTCTTGGTTTCTCCATGCATGAGATCAGCCATGTCGAACTGGATGAAAACGGCAATGGCAACAACAACGTCGATGAAAAAACCGAGGCTCTGGCAGAACAGTCCTGAGCTTTTCTCCGCTATATGCAAAAACCGTATGTGCCATATAAATAAGTGTTACAAGTGTAGCCAAAACAACAAACCATCATTATTGGTGAACACACTGGCGGATTTTCGCATGATCCTACAGGAACACAATTCGGTGATGTAGAATCATCACAGTAATATCCTTCAGGGCAGGACGGGCAACCATCACAAACGCAACCACCATACAAGGGGTCGCAACTGCATTCTTCTGGACAATTGCCACAGATATCATCATCTTCGCAATACATCCCGCAGCGACCATCCGGACAGCATTTCAAGCCTCCGTAGCAAGGTGCAGTATAACAATGTTCAACACAGCAACCACTGACCTGACCAAGAGGAATGTTGCAGATATAGTTTTTGTCAGCCTGACCACTGCACTGATCATCGTAAGAACAGGTCTCGCAACCATCGCTAACGCATTTTCCATAGTTTATTGAATAGCTGTCTTCATCACAATATGTGTTTTCAGGACACATCTGACCCATTTCATCACAGTATATTGTGCAAACCCCGGAGCTTTCACCAATTAATTTGTCGCAGAATTCGCTCATCCCGCAGTCAGTGTCGATCTCGCAATAACCTTCAATGGCCACACATTTACTTTCGATGCATTTATATCCACCGGGACAGCTTCCATCAGGGTAATCGCAGTAGACTCGGCAATTGCCCTCTCCCTCTTCACCTTGCGGTGAAAAGCAATATTGATCCTCCCCGGAACATTTTGAGTCGTCTGTGCAACTGTTGTCTATCACTTCCGCTTCGACTTCAAGATCTTCATCACCATCTGTATCCTCAATTTTTTCACACTCACCACCGGAACAAATACTCAAATCGTCACAGTCTTTATAAAACAACCAGTTTTCACCTTTAGAATCGCATTTCTGCACCTCGCTGACACCTCTGCAACGATAGGTTCCCGGGCAGCAATGATATTGCTCTTCACAACCACCCATATCACCACTGACACATTCTCCCTTGTAACAATATTGTTTACCCTGACACATCCGGTGAGTTGTCCACTTAAAATCACCGTTGCAACGCTGAACCGTTTCGGTATTCAAACAGCGGTAAGCATCTGTCTGACACTTTTCCTCATCAACAGTATCTTGCTCCACATCACCATCTTCTCTGGCAATCAGCTCACAACTTGGCTTGTTCTGACAAATATATTGGCCCTCGATTTCTGAACAGCATCCACCTTCAAAATAACTCTCACACTCTGCTTTGCTGGCACAACTAAGGGTGCAACGCATACCGCCTTCCATCAGGTGACAAATGGTACCGGAAGGACAATCTTTTTCCTCACGACATGGTTCGCCGATATAACCTTCAAGCGAAGTCAGACAACTTGAGGTCTTGTAATTGCACCACTGGTTTTCCGGACAGGGGTAGGCATCTGAACAAAAAAGACGACAACGGTTCTCTACACAAACAAAAGGTTCGGCATCGCAATCAGCATCAATTGTGCATTCAATACCTAAAATACTGTCTATCATTTCATCGGTAATACCTGTATCAACCCCTATTTCGCAGGCCGAAAGAATAAAGAGAGACATCATAATGGAAAGAATGTAATGGTTGTATTTCATGAAACTACCCCTGATATTTGACATAAACTAAACTGTTAGATTTTTGGCAAGTCCGAGGAAGGGATTTTATCACACAATTTCATAATTGTATATCTGTTTCCAAGTAATTAGGGCGACACTCCCGTGTTGGAGCAGTGGGTTCCGACCCTGGTCCAGAATAATCCTGCCCCGGCGGGAAAGGTGGAGACGAGAAGTTCTTATTGCAAAAGCTGAAATATATTCATATGAACCCTGTTAAAAGTGAGTGTGTAAGAGAGGCACGCGATTGGCTATGGTCTTCTGCCATTGATTATGAAAGTGCTGATGAGGGTATGTTGCCTATTCAAATAGGAGGGTGCCGATTTGTTCCAACCCGGATGAATTGATGATATTCAAACGAGTTTGCTAGCATCCCGTCCACAAAATCTAAAAACCTACCAGTTCATCACTAAAATATCCCGAAACAAGCCAAAACTCTAGCCTTTATCAAAAAATCATGCTAGATTCCAGATGGTCTGATAGTTACCTTTATAAAGGAGTTCAACATGTTAACATATACCCCAACAGCAAGCATCGAAAGAGCCATGTTCGGACTTGGCTACTGGGAGTTGTTGATAGTGCTATTGCTTGTTCTGGTGGTTTTTGGTGCCGGTAAGCTTCCTACTGTTGGTTCTTCTCTCGGCGAAGGCATTCGCAATTTCAAAGGTGCCTTAAAAGGCGAAATCAAGAGCGAGGATAAAAAGAAACTGGAAGCTGACAAAGAAGTTGCGCAGGCAAAAGTTGTAGAACCTGAAAAAGAGAGCGTTAGCAATAAAGAAGGCTGACAGTGACAAAAAACAGGTCAAATCCCAAAGTACCTGAAAGCTCCACTCATTGCGATCTATACTGTCCCTATGCCGAGTTTCCAAAGGAAGATGCCTTAGCGGGGGATTGTCATAGAGAGATTGCTCTGAACTGCAAAAAATACAAACGGCTGGTTTACAAAAACAATAAATGTCTGGATAAAAAACTCAGCCTTTCATAGGTTCCATTCGGATAAGAGTTTGTTCAAAATTTTAAAATTTGACTCCGTATTAAAACAAGGGAGATTTTGATGAGTAATTTCAAGCTGGAAAAATCCAATGAATTTAAAGGTGTTGACGGCTCATTGCTGTTCGTAATTATGGACGGTGTTGGTTTGTACCGCGGACAGGCCGAAGGATACGAGGGCAATGCCTTTGACCAGGCAAACACTCCGAATATTGATCGTCTGATGAAAGAGGCAGCGGTTTCCATGCAGATTAAAGCTCATGGAAAGGCGGTTGGCCTGCCATCAGATTCCGATATGGGTAACAGCGAAGTTGGTCATAATGCCATGGGCGCGGGCAGGGTCTTTTCACAGGGTGCCCGTCTGGTAAATGATGCCATTTCAAGTGGCAGTTTATACCAAGGTAACACCTGGAAAAAACTGGTTCAGCAAACAAAAGACAAGGACAGCACTTTTCATCTGCTAGGGCTCTTGTCGGATGGCAATGTTCATTCCCATGTTGACCATTTGTATGCCATTATCAGGCAGCTTGAGGCAGAAGGTGTCAAAAAAGTAAGAATCCATCCTCTGGCCGATGGCCGCGATGTTGATCCTGTGACTTACCATCTCTATATCGAAGAGCTGGAAAAGGTTATCAGGGAAGTCTTCCTTAAGGGTTGCAATGCCAAAATCGCTTCCGGTGGTGGCAGGATGAGTATCACCATGGACAGATATAATGCCAACTGGGACATGGTTCAGAAAGGCTGGGAAACCCATGTGGTAGGTCGTGGCAAAAGCTATCACTCGGCAGAAGTTGCCATTGATACACTGCGCGAAAACAATCCCGGCGTAATTGATCAGGATTTACCTGCCTACGTTATCAGTGATGATGATGGTAACCCGGTCGGCAAAATTGTCGATGGCGACGTGGTGGTCTTTTTCAACTTCAGAGGCGACAGGGCCATCGAGATTTCCAGAGCCTTTACCGAGGAAAACTTCAGTGAATTCAGTCGCATGGAGTATCCCGAGGTGGCTTATGCCGGCATGATGCAGTATGATGGCGATCTGAATATCCCGCCTGATTATCTGGTTGAGCCACCGGCAATCTCGAAAACTGTCAGTGAGTATCTGGCGAAAAACAATATTGCGCAACTGGCCATCTCCGAAACCCAGAAATTCGGTCATGTGACCTACTTCTGGAACGGCAATAACTCGGCCAAGTTTTCCGAAGAGCTTGAAGAATGGATTGAAATTAAAAGTGATGTCATTCCCTTTGAACAGGCACCTGCCATGAAGGCATATGAGATCAGCGAACGTTTGATTACTGAACTTGAGTCCGGAAAACATAAATTCCTGCGGGTCAACTTCCCCAACGGCGACATGGTCGGTCATACCGGGGACTTAAAAGCTGCCATCAAGGCTATGGAAGTGCTTGACGAGTGCATCGGCAAATTAGAGCAGGCGGTAAACGATAACGGTGCCACCATGATAATCACCGCCGATCACGGCAACTCCGACATGATGCTGGAAGTAAACAAGAAAACCGGAGAAATCAAGCTCGATGAAAACGGCAATCAGGTTTTAAAAACCAGTCATACTTTGTCGCCGGTTCCCTGGATGCTTACCGGAAAAGACGCAGATAAATTCACTGCCAATACGGATCTGAAAGAACCCGGTCTGGCAAATATAGCCTCTACCTTACTATTGCTTTTGGGATTTGAGGCACCGGAAAATTACTACGAGGGCTTGATCAAAGTGAAATAGGAAAATTGGTTCAGACAAAGAAAAGGAGCAGGCTTTTTATATACCTGCTCCTTTATTGTTTTATGTTTATTAAGTCTGTAATTTACTACTTCAGTCTGACAATTCAAATTCCCTCATCTGGCTTTGGTCAATATTGGGACTTGTTTCAATGTTGCGCTTTTGACGCTTTTTCCAGCGAATGTTATTTTTTGATTCCGAATAGGCCGAGGCCCAGTTTTCGGCCATCAATTTGCTGGCCTTCAGTGAAAGCGGACGAATGTCAAGCCGTTGTTTTGTGTCATCTTTTTGGTGTCGTCGTTCAAGTATCAGGGATGAGAGCCTCATTCCGACCGATACCAGCCAGCGATTGATATTTCCAACAATCTCGGCGTCCAGTTTTTCCTGATTTTCGGCAATAAATAAAAAGGGAGCTTTCTGTCCAACTTTTACCGGGAAAAAAGCCAGTGGATACGGGTCTCCCATGTTGCGTTTTGCCAAAAGTTTGTTCCAGCACTTAAGATTGAGCTTATCCACAAACAGTGGTCTGTCTTCTTCAATGCTTTTTTCAAGGCCGTCAATTTCATCAAGACTGAATTTTACCTCTCCAATATCCAGATCCGGTAATAGCTCCTTTGAATGAAAGATCCAGCCAGCGGCAAAGTATTCGTTTATTTTTAAAAAACAGCAGAAATCAACCACTTGTCCTGCATGTCGACAGAGTTCCGCCAACACTTTTTTGGGCTTGTCGATGGAAGTTATCTTCTGCTCGAGCCCCTCCAGTTCATCTGTGATTTGTTCGTCCTGTATTTCACTCATTGAAAGAACCCCTATTGCTCCGGCACGACCCTGATAACATAGGTCTGCGCCAACTTGTCATGTAATCCCTGCTTTTCAGTATTGACCACTGCCCATAAAAAACCAAGGAAAAAAGGCAGGATTGACAAAACATAGCCGATCAGGCGCACAACAGCGTGAACTACTCCTACGGTTTCACCATCGGTTTTAATAAGTCGTATGCCCATCAGCATTTTACCGGGTGTCTGACCCGTGGTCGATGAACAGACAAGATTGATAAAAGTCCAGATAAAGAAGAAAACCAGGCCGTATGCTGAAAGCAGATGGGAGTGATTCAAGCCCAGTGAAATAATGTAAAACAGACCGGAATTACCGTTTTGTGGCAGGTCGTTGCTTCCAACAAGCTGTATCGCAACGCCCATGAAAATCATAAACAGAACGAAAACCACCAGAAGATCAATTACACCTGCCAGAACCCGTCTCATGCTGGATGCTACTGTGACATGCATTTCGTAAACCTCTTCCCGAAGTCTGACCTTCGGCTCTTCGATAACTATTTCAGGTTCGGTCTCTAATTCTGTTTCGTTATTTTCCATGGCAAAAACCGAATCGTTGATAATGTCGTTTTGATCATCGGCAAAGATGTTCTCTTTTTCCTCTATGACAGTGTCTTGAGTCTCAACTATCTCTTGCTCAGGCTCTGGTAATCGCGGTTCAATTATCTTCGTCTCCTGTCTCACTTTTGCCACAGGTGGTGGATCAAAAACTGTATCGGCATTTTCAAGCTCTTTATTCTGAGAGTTTATTTCATCAAGGTCAAGCTCTGCTGGAATGTTTTTATTTTCTGCAATTTCTGTTTTTTGTTCACCCATAGTCCACTGTGGTTCTTCGCTTATCACATTGTTCTGCGGTTCAAACCCGCTAAATTTGTCGTCCTGCTGCTTTCCATCACGATTAGCAACATCGCCGGTTTCCCATTCTGTTTGCTGAATTTCGTTTGTACTTGGTTCAGTTTTTATTTCAGCTACTTCCGTTGTTTCGTCTTCGATAAGCTGCTCAGCAATCGGCACGGCAGGAGGTGTAATGTCTGATGCTTTATGATTATCTTCCTTAACAGCCTGCGGAGTGCCGGATTCACTTTTAAAGATGGTCTGCAAAACCTGTTTCAATTGTTCCGAGCTTTCATCTTCGTTCGATTTATCAAGTGGACTGTGACCGAGTGCGCTTGATTTTTTTGTTTTGCTGGTGGTGTTTTTCTCGTCTTTTTTATTGATATCCATTGTGCTGTCTGTTCCCGACTTGCTGGTTGTATTCTTTTCTGCCTGGTTTTTGGTGGAGGCAGAGTTTCTACTCATGGTCTCTTGCAGTAAGTTTTTCAACTTGCTCTCGTAATCAATTTTGCTTTCCGGTTCTGTGCGACCAAAGTGCATTGAACTTACAGTGGCTTTGTCATCTGCAAAAGAATCAACATTCTGAATAGCTCCGCATACATCACAAACGCTGCTGTTTTCAGCTATAGATGCTCTACATATTTTACATTTCATGGTTTATCCTTTGTAAATAAAAGGAGTTTCTTTTCCACTAAGATCGCCAAGGGTATATTGCAAGATGGATAAAATGGCCAGTCCTGCTGTTTCGGTGCGCAAAACACGCGGACCTAAAGAAACGATCTTTGCTTCCATCTCTTTTGCCAGGGAAATTTCTTCTTTCGAGAATCCACCCTCGGAACCGATTACCATTGTAACACATTTTTGTTTACAATTGCTGACGGCATCTCCAATTGGCATACAGTTCTCGCCTTCATATGCCAGCCAGATCTCACCATCATTTTTTAGCAGATCCTTAAAGTCGATCAGTGGTTTTATATCAGGAACCGAAATCCTGCGACATTGTCTGCAAGCCTCTTCAGCAACCTTGTTCCATCTCTCAAGTTTCTTTTGCTGTTGTTTCTCATTCAGCCTTACCTGAGAATATCTTGACTTAAACGGTACAATCTCCGAGACACCAAGTTCGCATGCTTTTTGGATCACGGTTTCCATTTTACCCTGTTTGGGAAGAGCCTGCGCCAGAATAAATCTTGTCTCAGGTTGAAGCTCTTCCCTTATAATATCGACTATTTCTATAACAGCAGAAGACTTGTTGGCCAGCAAAATGCGCGCGAGGTATTCTTTCGATTTGCCGTCAAACACAGCAAGTGTATCGCCGATATTCATCCGGTGAACCTGCAGGAGGTAGCGGGACTGCTCTTTAGAGAGTGTAAGGCTTTCCCCTGAATTTACTTCTGGCAGATATATTCTTTGCATGGCAGTGTTATGGGACTAACAGTCGTCTCCCTGATAAAATTATTTTTCACGCCTGATACATAAACTCTACGGTATTTAGTATATCATATTCAGGCCAGTTTATGCAATTTGCCGTTACATTAAAGAATCTTGTGGGGTGTGAATTATTTTATCGGTAAATCATATTTTCGATATCTTTCCGCTCAGACTGAGTTAATTTTAAAGTGATTTATCAGTTTAAAATTTGTATCGAAGGCTGAATGGCTCGATACAATCGACAAATCGTCGATCACTCGCCATGAGCGATGCTAATCAGGTTTTTGTGGAAAACATCCCAAAATAAAAATCACACCCAATTCAGTGTAGTTAGCAACTAGCGGATTTTCATCTGGAGGCTGGCCCATTCTCCCATGATATCTTTGGACGTAAGTTCCAGCCCTTCGGCTGTGAAACTTTCGGCCACCTCATCGGCCTCTTCGGCCAGAATACCGGAGAGCCACAGTTCGCCATTGTCATCACAGATTCGTACCAACTCGCTTTTGATGGAATAAAGGATCGAAGAAATCATGTTGGCTAAAACCAGCGGGTATTTCTTTTTAATGTCTGCTATGGCCGTTTGTGAAATGTTGTAGCGATTCGGATCCAGCTTGTTTATTGCAAGATTTTCTGCGGAGATTCTTACGGCTTCAGGATCAATGTCGATACCGTCAACCAGCTTTGAGCCAAGTTTGAGCGCAGTTATGGACAGCACACCCGAGCCACATCCGACATCCATCAGCTCAGAGGGTAGTCCACTGGCATCGGCTCTCTCTTCCAGAGCCTTGATTAACAGTGCGGTGCTTTCATGGCCACCTGTGCCAAAGGCCATTCCGGGGTCAATTTCTATGGCAATTTCATTATCGGTAATTTTAGCCGGTTCCCAGCTTGGCGATATCCAGATGCGTTTTCCAATCTTCAGAGGATGAAAAAATTCTTTCCAGCTTGTGGCCCAGTCGTTGGATTCCATATCTTCAATAAGCAGCAGGTATTCAAGCTGAACCAGATCTTTCTCTTTCAGAAAGTCTTTCCACGCTTTTTCTACTTTGAAGACAAAACTCTGCTCGAAACTTTCTGCCTGTTCCAAATACATTACCAAATAGGCGTGGCCATCTTTGGGCTTTTCTTCATCTGGTGGCAAAAATTCACTGGTAATGGTCTGAATGCCGGTTACACCCATGGCAAAAAGACGAGCTTCCATCTCTTCTGTCAACTCTTCCGGCAGAAGCCCTGTTAACTTGATCCATACTGTTTCCAAATCCAACTCCTATTCCGGGCCAACTTCTACCAGTGTGTAGCTTTCAAGATCAATCAGTTTCTTGGCCACATTTTTTACGTCTTCAGATGTTACTGCAAGTATTTTATCTCTGAAACCATAATGTGCATCATAGCCCAGATCGTACAATTCATTCAGCAGCATATGACCTGCCTGCGAGGAATTGGTTTGCAAACCTATTGCATGGCTTCCAGAAAGGTAACGTCTGGCGTGGGCTATTTCCGCCTCTTCCAATCCTTCATCTAAAACCCGTGATAACTCACGAATCATTCCGTCCACGGCATCTTTAGCCTTTTCCGGGCTGGTACCGATATAGAGGGCAAAGTAACCCGGGTCCAGTGATTCCAGATGGAAAGAGCCTACCGAGTAGGCCAGACTTTGCTTGTCCCTCAGTTCCATGAACAAACGTCCGCCCTGTCCCGAAAGTGCTGCGTTCAGTACGTCCAGTGCGTAGCGTTCTTCATCTTTGAATCTCAAACCATGAAAGCCTAAAACCAGATGCGTTTGCTGTCTGTCCAAAACTGTCTTTTCTGTGCGAATCTCGTTTGCTTTGACTTCAGGAATTGGATCTTTCAAATTGTTTTCCGAGCTTTTCATTTCAGCAAAACGTTTGTTGACGATTTTGATAACATCCTCGGCTTTGACATCACCAACAACCGAGATTGTCAGACGTTTGGGGTCAAGCATCTTCTTGTAATACTGTTTTAATTCATCACAGCCAAGGTTTTCAAGGGTTTCAAAGGTGCCCATGGAATCCATTTTAAAGGGGTGGTTTTTGTATAATGTTTTGTGGAACAGATCAAACGCCACTCTACCGGGCTGTTCGTCTCTGGCCTTGATTTCTTCGGAAACCAGACGCTTTTCCTTTTCCAGTTCGGCTTTGTCAAATTGAGGTGCAAGCAGACAGTCGGCAAAGATGTTCATTGCACTTTCAAAATTACGGCTGATGGAAGTTGATTTTAAACCCAGCGTATTTCGACCGGCAAAACCGGAGAGAGTTCCAGCCATGGACTCTACGGCCTCGGCAAGTTCGCGAGCCGACATCTTTGCTGTACCAAGTGTCAGCATACGGGAAATCAGGTTGTTAACACCGTTGTTCTGCTCATCTTCAAAACGCAGACCAGCCAAAAAACCAGCCTGCATACTTACCAGTGGAACCGAATGGTTTTCTTTAACAATAAGCCTCAATCCATTTGGTAAAACCTGTCGCAAAACACCATTATTGTCTGGTTTTAACGCTTCATTGACAAAAGATTTGCCAAGCTCGGCACCTTCTTTAACGCATTCGATCAGCCTTTTGTCATCTGGCCGGTTATCAAATTCTTTCGGGCCTGAAACAACCACATTGAATTTATCAATATCAAACACCTTGCGTGCAGTATTGATTACATCTTCAACTGTCAGAGACTTGATTTTTTTGATATACCCACGCTGGAAATTGCTGTCACCTGTCATGCTGTAGCCGTGGCCGTATAATCTGGCCTTGCCCTGCATGGTCTGAATCTGGTAGACGGCTTCATTCTCAACAATGGTTTTGGCTTTTTCAAGTTCGTTCTGGGAAATTTTGTCGTGGGTAAATCGGAAGACCTCAAACGAGACCTGTTTCAGGCTTTCTTCAAGATTTTCTTTGGGGGTCGCGATATCCAGCAAAAAGAGGCCGGCACTGCGGGCTGCATAAGGATATGCAAAGGCCTCGTTGATCAGAGATTTCTCACGTTGCAAATGCTGAATCAGTCGTGAACTCTCACCTTGTCCCAAAAGCACGCTGATAACATCCAGTGCCGGAAGCTCCTCGCCCATTATGGAACAGGCCGGAAAGCTGAAAGACATGTGGCACTGATGCACATTGTCGTCTATATTTGATGCTATGGGAGCTGTACGCTCGGGTTCCTCTGTGTGCTGGTGAAGAATTTCGGAGTCGGAGGTGAAATCTCCCAGTTGCTTGTCAATCTCGGCACGGGCTTGAGTTTCGTCAAAATCGCCCGCCAAAACCAGTGTCATGTTTTGGGGTGCATACCAGTGTTTGTAGAACGCATACACCTTTTCTCTGGTAAAAGAGCGCACGGATTCTTCGCTACCGATTACCGGATAGCGGTAAGGGTGCTTTTTGTAACTTGTTTTGAAGATTTCTTCCGACAATACACGTCCGGGAGAATCTTTGCCACGTTTGATTTCCTCGCAGATAACTTCAAGTTCGTTGGCCAGTTCTTCAGGATCCAGTGCGGTATTGCGAATGGCATCTGCCAGAATATCCAGACCTTCATTAAACTCCCGCGCAGGAAGTGCCAGATGAAAGACCGTTTCATCATGAGAAGTCCAGGCGTTTACATCACCCCCGGCTCCTTCGATATCGTGGGCAATCTCGCCCACGCCACGTCTTTCGGTGCCTTTAAATAGCATGTGTTCCAGAACATGCGCCAAACCTGCTTCATCTCTCTTTTCGTCTGATGAGCCGACCTTGACCCACATTTGAAAAGCTACCACCGGGGCAAAGTGATCCTGTTTTAAAATTACGTGCAAACCGTTATCAAGATCAAATTCAATCGGACCGTTTGCTACTGAATTGGCTGACTTGTTGTCTGTTTTCAAATTTATCTCCTTAAAATAGCATCGCTACTGTAAATACCTTGTATTACTGGAGTTAAAACCATCCATTTATCTTCCGGAAAGGTTTTCGAGAGGGGAGTTTTGCATATTGAAACCAAGGTGTCAACATATGTAAAGAATTACATCATTAACCGGTAATTTTAATCATCTTTACTGTAAATTGATTACCAGTATCAAAAGTGTCAAGTACCATCAGCGTTTTTTATTAATGCTTATCAGTGCAGCTTTCGCTTCCGGTACATTTGAGATGACAAAATTTACATCTTCGCAGGCAAAATCATCGCACCAGCCACAGTTTTCAAGATGTTTCTCAATAGCGCAGGCTCTGATTTTGCAGTCGTTGCAATGAGAAAATTTCACCCCGTCTGACTTGCAGCCTTTGCAGTTGATGTCTTCAGCTTTTATCTCAGCATTGAACATCTTTGACCAGTCTTTGGCTGTCTGTTGCCTCAAGTCGTCGTCATCGTTTGCAGTTGCCTTAAAAGCCGGACATTCACTGCAATCAATCCCACAATATGCCAACATTTTGCACCTCCTTGGATTGTCAGATGATAACATTAATGAGCATGGATGAAAGCTGTTTTTAATATTTTGCTGACTAAAACCGGTCTATATCTGGCAAAGCGGTCTTGTATTGTTGCGAAAATGAATTTTTTTCTTGCTATTTGTTATTATTTGGGAAGAATCTGGCACGGAATTGATCTTTTTCTTATATAATTTTACCAA
>Ga0209692_10001837_pt1 | contig 26377 bp, 27 predicted proteins | sample tdDd472_FD_187129 | JGI IMG/M metagenome (GOLD analysis project Ga0209692, IMG submission 187129) | Marine sediment microbial communities from the Atlantic coast under amendment with organic carbon and nitrate - tdDd47.2 (SPAdes)... | ecosystem: Environmental > Aquatic > Marine > Coastal >... | reverse complement strand
GGCACGGTGACGATCGGCATCCATTTCGATCAATCGGCCGGCGCCGCCGAAATCAAACGGCTTCTGGGCACGATGGCGGTCGGGCTGGCCGTCGTCATCCTGTCGGTCGTGGTCGCGATCCTGTTCGGCCGCCGGGCCGCGCGGCCGATCGAGAAACTGGCCGTCGCCGCGCATGCGGTGCGGCTGCAGGATTTCGCCAATGTGCCGCACCTGCCGCCCAGCAGCGCGATCGAGCTGGACGAAGCGGCCAGCGCCTTCAACGGCATGGTCGACGGGCTGAAGGAGCGCGAGCGAATCCGCAACCTGTTCGGCAAATACGTGCCGGAAAGCGTCGCCCAGCTGCTGCTGCGGGACGAAACCGCCGGCAAGCCGCAATCGGCCAATGCCACGGTGTTCTTCCTGGATCTCGCCGGTTTCTCGACCATGTCCGAGAAACTGGACCCGGCCGGCATCGTCGCCACGATGAACGAATTCTTTTCCGACGTGGTCGAGATCATCGAGCAGGAAAAAGGCGTCGTCACCCAGTTCCAGGGCGACGCGGTCCTCGCCGTCTTCAACACCCCGGTGGAAGATCCGGAACATGCGATCCACGGGGTGCGCGCCGCGATCCGGATTCTGAAGATCATCAAGTCGAAGACCTTCGGGGGGCAGCAGCTGGCCTGCCGGATCGGGTTGAACACCGGCCCGCTGGTGGCCGGCGCGGTCGGCGCGGCGCAGCGCTTGAGCTACACGGTCCACGGGGATTCCGTGAACCTCGCCGCGCGACTGGAAGCGATGAACAAGGAAACCGAGACCGAAGTGCTGGTCGCCGACTCCACCCGCCTACTTGCCCCCGATTTCCCCTACGAGCATGTCGGCACCTTCGTGGTGCGCGGACGAAAGGAACCGGTCGCCGCCTTTACGTTCCGCAAATTGCCGGAAATCGCCAATCTCTGACGGGGGGGTCTGACGGAGGGTCTGATGGCGTGCCTGACGGGGGTCTCTGACGGCGCCCGCCGCAAGGGCAATCGCGGTCCCGCTCGGTCACCGGCCTTGAGGCATCCGGGCATCGTCGCTACATAGCGCTGGAACGAAAGCAGGAACGCCCCGCATGACCTCCGTATTCAGAGCCATCTCCCTCGCCTTGGGGCAGATCGACGATCCCGCCTTCCGCAAGGTGATGGCCGTCGGCGTCGTCGGCGCGCTGATCGTCTTCCTGGGGCTGTGGTTCCTGTCGGCCTGGGGCATCGCGCTGATTCCCTGGGCGGATCTGCCCTGGATCGGCTGGATGTTCGATTGGATCGGGGAGGCCGCCTCCTGGCTCGGCGATGTCGCGTTCCTGTCAGTGATGCTGACCGTGACCTTCCTGCTGTTCCCGGCGGTCACCACCACGATCGTCAGCTTGTTCCTGGATGAAATCATCGGCGCGGTCGAGGACAAGCACTATCCGGGCCGGGGCGAACCGCGGGCCCAGCCGATGCCGGAATTGATCGGCCAATCGCTTAAGTTCCTGGCCATCGTCGTCGGGATCAACGTCCTGGCCCTGCCGATCTACGCCGTTCTGCTGTTCCTGCCGCCGTTCAATCTGGTCTTCTACTATGTCCTGAACGGCTATCTGGTCGGGCGTGAATTCTACGAGATGGTCGCGATCCGCCGGATGACGCCGGAAGAGGCGATCGTGCTGCGCAAACGCTTCGGCGGCCGGGTCGTGCTGGCGGGCGCGGTCATCGTCTTCTGCATGACGGTGCCGGTTCTGAACCTGCTGGTCCCGGTGCTTGCCGCGGCGGCCATGGTCCATGTCTTCGAAAGCATGCGCGCCCGCGCGGCCGCCGTTCCGGTCAAACGCTAGGCTCACTTGAAATGAAACGACTGGTCGCCTGTTCCCCCGTGCTGGTGCTGGTGCTGGCGCTGGCCGCCTGCGGCGGCGCGCCGCAAAAACCGGTTGCGGCGGGCGCCGCACCCGCCAAGACGGCGTCCGCGGCCAAGCCCGCGCCCAAACCGGCGCCGCCCGCCGCCACGCCGCCAGCTGCACCGGAAAAGGCGATTCCGGGAAAGGCGGCCCCTGAAAAGGCGGCCCCTGAAAAGGAGGCCCCTGAAACGGCGAACCCGCTCCAATCCGCCGCCGTGACGCCGGAAAAACCGGAACCGACGGAACCGGAAATCCCCGTCGACGACGACCCGGCCCAATTCATGAACGGCGGCGTCGCGGACCTGCGGGAGGTCCTCGGCGATCCGGTCCTGATCCGGCGGGACGGCCCGGCGGAGGTCTGGCAGTTCCAAGGCGATAGCTGCACCCTGGATCTGTTCCTCTATCCGGGCGACGGCGGGGCGCTCGCGGTCAAGCATGTCGACCTGCGCGGCGATGCGCCGGACGAGCGCCGGGCCTGCCTGGCCAGGATGATCCGCGCCCGTATCGTGGCGGCGGAGGGCTGAACCTTTCGCGGCCGGGCATTCCGACAGAGGTTAGGGTGACAGCCCGGCGCGGGCTTCCAGAACGCCCGTCTCGATGGTTCTGATCTTGTCGTCCATCCAGGCCGCTTCCGCCAGGGCGGTTTCGTCCAGCATCCGTTCGGCTTCCGACATCTTCCGCCAATCGTCCCAGGGCGAGACCTCGTGCTTGCACAAGGCCATCAGGTCGCGGGCCAGATTGACGCGGATGAACCACAGCCCGCGATCCTCCCCATGCCCGAACCAGCCCGGGTTCATGGCCTCCGTTTGCGCCAGTTCCCAGGCCCGGCGGCCGACGATGAACCGGTATTCGGGAACATCGGCGGTATCGAAATCGATCTTCAGATGCGCGCAATGGGCCTCGTCCAGCTGCGCGTCCGCCTTGGCCCAGCGGCCCTCGTCCTCCAGCCAGTATTCGACCAGCCAATGGTCCTCGTACTGATCGCCGCCCAGATAGTTCGCGAAACCGCAGCGCAGCCGCGCCGGCACGCCGTTCTCGCGCAGCAGGGCGCAGAGCATCAGGGCGAAATCGCGGCAGGTGCCGACAAGCCGCTTGGCGGGCGGCAGCGAGGGCAATCGGTCGCCCTCGTTGCGGACGGCCAGCTGGGCCAGCCGGCCGGAAACCGGCAAGGTCTCGCGCGAGGCGGTGTCGATATTCTTCGGCGGGTCGTCGTAGAGAAGCTTTCCGAAATGGTCGTGGATCAGCACCTTCTGCACCACGCCGCACAGATGCAGCGGGTCCCGGCCCAGCCCGGACATCATGGCGCGGCGTCCCTGCGGGTCCGTATAAGGGCCGTGCTGGCGGAAGAAGGGGAGGTTTTCAGGCAGTGTCACGGCCCCGATGCCCCCTCCTCCGCCACACCCTCGACCGCTTCCCCCGCACCGCCGGCGGCGCGGGCCTCCGGCTTCGGCCACAGCACCATCTGCGTGCAGCGGAAGACGGCGATCGTGCGGTCCTTTTTGGGATCGTAGACGCGCGCGTCCCAGACCTGGGTCGACCGGCCGATATGGACCGGCGTCGCCGTGCAGCACAATTCCCCGTCCAGCAGGGTGCCCATGTGGTTGCTCTTCAGCTCCACCGTCGTGAACCCGCTCGACCCCGCCGGCAGCCGGTCCCGCGCGGCGAAACCGCATGTGGTATCGGCAAGCGCCACGACGCTGGCGGCATGCAGGAATCCGTTCGGCGCATGGTGATGCGGCTCGATCATCATCCGGCTTTCGTAACGGTCTTCGGTGAAGGCGACCATCTCGATGCCCAGATGGCCCGGCAAACGGCCCACCGCACGGGCGTTGAACTCAGCGACCGGATCATCGGACTGATACTGCATGCGAAACGCTCCCCCCCCAAACTCCACACTCGATGCTACACGGCCCGTCCCGCCCTTGTCAGGTCGGAATGGTCTTCGCCTTGTAGGTACATAGATCCGACACGATACAGGCCGGGCAGTCCGGTTTCCGCGCCTTGCAGACATAGCGGCCGTGCAGGATCAGCCAGTGATGGGCGTGCAGGCGGTATTTTTCCGGCACCCGCTTCTCCAGCTTCTTCTCCACCTCCAGCGGCGTCTTGCCGGGCGCCAGTCCGGTCCGGTTCCCGACCCGGAAAATATGCGTATCGACGGCCATGGTCGGCTGCCCGAAGGCCATGTTCAGCACCACATTCGCCGTCTTGCGGCCGACGCCGGGCAGTTTTTCCAATTCCTCGCGGACCGGCGGGACCTCCCCGCCATATTCGTCGGTCAGAATCCTGGCGGCGGCCATGACGTTCTTGGCCTTGGAATTGAACAACCCGATCGTCTTGATCGCGTCCTTCAGCCGCCCCTCGCCGAAATCCAGCATCTGCTGCGGCGTTGTGACCTTCTTGAACAACGGCTCGGTGGCCTTATTTACCGATATATCCGTTGCCTGCGCCGACAAGGCCACCGCCACGAGCAGAGTGTAGGGATTGACGTAGTTCAATTCCCCCTTCGGCTCCGGCATGGCTTTTTCGAGGCGCGCGAAAAACTCCTCGATATCGGCTTTTTTCATGAGTGGCATAAGGATACCCGGCGCGGCGGATTGCCGCGTATTATATTTCGACCCCTGTTGTTCTCGTATAGCATGGACTCCGCGTCAATAAAGACCCTCTGCGTATGACCATACCGCCAAAAACCACGGATCTGGGCGCTGCCGCCGGCGCCGTCGACCTCTCGGAAGAGGCGTCGCGCATCTATCTGGATGCCTCGCTGCACCCGCACCGGTCGTTGAGCCCCAAGGGCTTCGCCCTGGTCATGGCCGCCGTCGCGCTGTGCGGCTCCGCGGTCGGGTTTTCCTTCTTCCTGGCCGGCGCCTGGCCGGTGGCCGGTTTCGCCGGGCTGGAAATCCTGCTGCTTTATTTTGCGTTCAAAATGAATTTCCGCGACGCGCGGCGGATGGAACATATCCGGCTGACCGATGAGGGGCTGGAGATCACCCGCGTGAAGCCGAACGGCAAAAGATCCCGCGTCGTGCTGGAGCCGACCTGGCTGAACGTCCAGATGGACGATCCGCCGGAACATCACAGCCAATTGGTCGTCGCCTCCCGCGGCAAGGGGCTGATCCTGGGCGCCTTCCTGACGCCGGGCGAGAGGCTGGAAGTGGCCAAGGCCCTGCAGGCCGCGCTGGACCGCTACCGCGCCCCGGATCATCTGAAGGCCTGATCCCGGCCGTTTGAGCGTTTCTGGACATAAACATGCGCATAACTTATGCTCATCGTTTGTTGAGGAGAGTTCCATGCCGGGGTCTCAGGCGGCCAAGAAGCCGACCAATCTATCCTTGGACAAGGCTTTGTTGGTCGAAGCCAAGGAACTTAAAATAAATCTGTCAAACGCGGCGGAAGCTGGTTTGCGACAGGCGGTCGCCAGCGCGAAAAGTGCCCGTTGGAAGGCGGACAACGCTCAAGCTCTGGACAGTTCGAATGACTGGGTCGAGAAAAAAGGCCTTCCGCTCGAACGGTACCGCCAGTTCTGATGGCCAAATACGACGTTTATCAGAACCCGAATGGGCCGGGATATTTATTGGATGTTCAGGCCGACCTGCTGGATGGGTTGAACACACGGGTCGTCGTTCCGTTGCTGCCAAGAAATGACGCACCGATGCCTGCCGGTTCGCTCAACCCGGTCTTCGATGTAAGCGGGGAGCAGGTCGTCATGGCGACGCAATTCTTGGCAGCCGTACCCCGTTCCATCCTGAAAACGCCCGTGACCGCGTTTGCGGATCAATTTTCGGAAATCGGCAACGCGCTGGATATGGTGTTCCAAGGGTTCTAGGGGAATCGTGATCCTGCCCTGTCAGTTTCGCGCGCCTTCCGCCGCCAAAGCCGCCGCCAGGCCGCAGAGGCGATAAGCGCATTGCGCCGACTGCCCGTCCCGGTCCAGGTCGGGGGCGAATTCCACCAGACAGAACCCGACGATGCCGGCCTTCGCGGCGACGCCGTTCAGCAGCGCCAGCGCCTGATGCATGAACAGCCCGCCGGGCGCCGGCCCGATGACGCCGGGCGCGACGGACGGGTCCAGCCCGTCCAGGTCGAAATCAATGAAGACCCGCGCGCCGTCCGGAATTTTCTCCAGAACCGCCGCGATCCCGTCCCGGTGCAGCTGCGCGGCGGTGATGAAATCGACGCCCCAGGCGCAGGCATCCTCGTAATCCGACGGCCGCGCCGACCCGACGGCCCGCGCGCCGACCTGCACCATGCCCTCGACCCATTCCATTTCCGAGGCCCGCCGCATGGGCGAGGAGAGGCCGAGGCGCTCGCCGTTCACCTCGTCCCGCCAATCGATATGGGCGTCGATCTGCAGGATGGTCAGCGGCCCGTTCGCCGCCGCGTCCTCCGCATAACCGTGCAGCACCGGGATGGGCGTGGAATCGTCCCCGCCCAGCACGATCGGCACCGCGCCGGCAGCCAGGATCTCCCCCACCGCCCTGGTGATCCGCGCCCGGTTGGCGGCGTGGTCCTGTGCGTCGTAGGGAAGATCCCCGCAATCGACGACAAGCGGCCTGCCGTCCGGCCCGCGCGGCACCGCGGGGGCCATCCGGTCGAAATCGAAATGGCCGGTGGCGGCGGCTTCGACGGCGGCGCTGGCGCGCACGGCTGCCGGCGCTTTGGCGGCGTAGAGGCCCGTCGCCGCATAAGGCGTGGCGCAGGGAACGCCGAGCACCGCGGCTTTCGCCCCGCTTGAAGCCAAGTCGCCCGTCGCGGCCCTGGGCAGGCCCAGGAAGGTCTCGACCGGGCCGGTCTGGCCGAAAACCCCGGCGATGCTCGGCCGCGCGCCCGGTGCTTCGTCAGCCATGCCGTTCCGCCTCCGTTACGGTTTCCGCCGCGTGGTCCTTCAGGCCCAGCACGTCGTTCATGTCGTAGACGCCGGGATGCTTGCCCTTGGTCCACAGCGCCGCGCGGATGGCGCCGGCGGCGAAGACCCGCCGGGCCGAGGCCTTGTGGCCCAGGATCAAACGCTCGCCTTCAGCCGCGAAGATCACGTCATGCTCGCCGACCACGTCGCCGCCGCGCAGGGTGGCATAGCCGATCTCGCCCTTCGGGCGCGCGCCGGTATGGCCGTCGCGGACGGCCTGTTTCACCGCATCATGGTTCACCTTGCGGCCGCGCGCCGCCGCCTTTCCCAGCGCCAGCGCGGTGCCGGACGGCGCATCCACCTTGTGCCGGTGGTGCATTTCCAGGACCTCGATATCGTAATCCTCGCCCAGCGTCGCGGCGGCCTTCTGCACCAGGTTCATCAGCAGGGTGATGCCGACGCTGTAATTCGCCGCATAGATGACGGGCACATGCCGGGCGGCCAGATAGAGCGCCTCCTCGTCGGAATGGCTCATGCCGGTCGTGCCGGCGACGAGCGCCGCGCCCGCCTGGGCGCAGAGCCTGGCATGGTTGACCGTGGCGGCGGGGGAGGTGAAGTCGATGACGACGTCGGCCTGGGCGATCACCGGGGCCGGATCGTCGATGATCTTCAAGCCCGTTTCGCCGATCCCCGCCAGCACGCCGGGATCCTGCCCCAGCGCGGGCGATCCCTCGCGGTCCGTCGCGCCCGACAGGCGGCAGCCTGCCGTCGCGGCGATTTCCGCGACCAGCATCCGCCCCATACGCCCATCCGCGCCGACAACGACGATGTTCAGATCATGTTCTGTCATGGAACCCTCCCCAATTCTCTCCGTGCTGGAATGGCGCTTGGCACACGGTATTGCAAGGCCGAATGGCGGCCCCGCGCCTAGACGCTGCGTCCGCCGAAGTCGACCAGATCGTTGACGATGATGTCCCGAAGCGCGCCCATCCCGCCGTTCTTCAGGAGACAGGCATGTTGTTGGGCAAACGTGTCGCACTGCGCCATCGCATTGACGAATATGAGAAACGAAAAAGCCGGCGGGGTGATGAAGGGTTTCAGCCTGTCGATCGAGCGAGCACACAGAGCGGCATTGCCGTCACTGCAGGCGCTCATCGTCGCGATTGTCGCCAGGATCTGCCGCTCGGGCCTTGAGGCGGCCGCAATCGCGCCGATCAGCTGGTCGAGGTCCCGGGTTTCCGAAAACCGGGTCAGCAGCGTGTCATGGCGCGGCTGCAGGTACCGGATGTCCATGCCCAGGCGGGTGAACAGCTGCAGATTCAGGGCCGCTTCCTCGCCTTCCCGGCCGCCTTCGGCGCTCAGGTTTCGCAGTCGCACCATCAGCGCGAGCAGACTTCCTTTTCCCAGGATCCCCTCAAGCACATCATCCGAGACCTGAGCCCTGTAATCGCTGGACTGCAGGAAAAAAGACAGCAGACCGGCATCCGGCAAACCCGTTTCCAATCCGTAATCCAGCGTCGCGTCGGGATTGAAGGTCTTCGCGGTCGCGGCGATGCTTGTCCGGTTTCTCAGCATGGCCGTTATCAGAATATCGAAGGTGTAGTTCGGCGGCTCGGGCGCGCCGGCCCGCCAAGCGGCGATCTGCTGCGTGAGCGCCTGTTTCGATTGGTCGCTCAGATGGTCGCGGAAAACCTCGAGCGGGCCTCCGGTCTTCGGGGCCGCCAAGTAGTAAGGGTCGTCCCGGTTGGCAACGCCGTACCAGAACAGCGCCAGATAGGCGTTCCGGCCGATCCAGTTCTTTCCGGCCTGATACCGGAAGGCCAGCATGCGCTGGGCCCTTTCCTGCCCGGCGACCGCCGCAGCGCGCAGAAGCGACATCCCCTGTTCGAAATCGGCCTTGCCGCGGGACGCGCCGGTCAGGTCGGTCCCAACCGCGGTCATCGCCTCCAGATGGCCGCGGGCGACGGCGCAATCCAACAGCGGTTTCGGGTCTGCCCCGTCCGGATTCGTGATGGCTTTCAAATAACCGCGCCACGCTTCCGCGCCGTCCGTGCAGGCCGGCGCATCGACGACGGCGGACGGCCCGGCCGCCTGCGGGGTGGCGCAGGCGGAGAGCACGGCAAACAGGCAGAAGCAAAGAAACCGTTTCACATCCGATCCCCGAACCGACGCATCGCAAAACGTCGCGTGTTGTGTTGTACCGGACGACGCTTCATTTTTCCCGAAAGGCCACAATAGACGAGTGACGCGCGGAATATTACCAAAGAGTTGAAAGAGTCAAACAACCTGGCGCCCTGCCCGCAATCATCCAGTGTCGCGTAAACGCCGCACGCGGATTCTGTTGCTCTTTTGGAGAAGTAGTATTTATCTTTTCTAATAATACCTGGTCCAGGGAACGAGAACGAGTGTCCGATACGACCGAAATCTGGGAATCTTTTGACAATATTTCCCTGCCCCTGGTTCGGGACTTTGCGCAATATTGGGACGCGTTGCGCGGCAATCGCCGCATGCCGGCACGAAAAGACTTCGACCCGGTCGATGCCAAGCGGTTTCTACCGCATCTTTTCCTGTTGGATGTCCTGCGGCCCGAAATGCGGTTCCGTGGGCGTTTGGTCGGCACGCAAATCGTCCGGGAACTTGGTTTCGATTATACGGGCCAATGTCTCGATGAGGTAATTTCAGAACCCTATTCGAGTGTGCTGCACGAGGATTTGCGGGCGGTCGCCGAGTCGGGAGCGCCGCATTACCGCGTCACCACGCTCGCTTGGGACGATCGCCCCTATGCGACCTATCATCGGCTCTACGTGCCGATGAGCGTGGATTCGGATCGTGTGGATATCATCGTCGGGATTGCCTGCATCGTCGATAGAAGCGACGCCAAGGCCAGCAAGGACCCGATCGCCGCGATCATCGAGGGCGAACAATCGTTCCATGCGAAGATCCTTTTGCCGGGATAGGCATTGCGGAAACAACCGGCGCGATTTTCCCTGGAATTGCGGGGCCGGTCCGTCAGGCCCGCACCGGGAACAGCCCGTTCAGCATATAGGCCTCCGCCGATGTGGCGGCGTTCAGCACGGGCGCATCGAACGACCCGCCCCATTGGGTGAAGTCCGAAACGCCGAACAGCAGCTGCAGCAGCCAGCGGTCCTGGGTCTGGGGCGGCAGGCCCTTGTGGATGCCTTCCGTGTTCACCAGCAGGCGCGTGCCCTTGGCCCCGGTCAGCGTGACCGGGTCCTGCTTCAGGTGGCGGACGGCGTCGGCGTCCTGCTTGCGCAGATCGTGGAAATACCAGGCGTCGAAAGCATCCCTGTCCGGCCCAGGGGCCGGGCGGCAGGCGGCGATATAGTCCGGGTCGTGGGTTTTGGGCAGGTAGACATGCGGCCCGCCCTCCTCGTCCACATCGGTCAGATAGACGAAGAGTTTGCAGAACCGGTAGTCGTCCAGGTCGAAATGGAAGAACTGGGCGTCCTTCGCCTGTTTTCCGGCGAAGGAACACCACAAGCCGATGCTCAGCAGGATCGGCGGCGCGCCCAGATGCCGCTCCACCGCCGCGCCGACGACCGGGTCCGTCGCGATCTCCCTTATATGCGGCAGGGTCAGCAGCGGGGGCCGCGCGCAGAGCGCCAGATTGTGCGCCCGGCGCAGGGCGTCCAGCGGTCCTTCCACATCGGCGGCCCAGTTGTGCATGGTCGTCGCGGCCGCATGGTCGCGGATAGCGTCCGCCCAATCGGCCGGGAGGGCGGGCAGAACGGTGAACCCGGCCGCGTCGATTTCCCGGATAGGACGCTCGGCTTCGGCAGGAATAGGACGCGCCGCATTCGGCCCGATGACGGTTTCCGCATATTCCTTGATGGCGCCGACGAAACGGCGGCGCAGCTTGCCGTCCAAGGACCGGTGCAGAAAGCCGATCGCGCGGTGATGCAGCCCGTGCATGTCCGGCTTGGAGAGCGCGAGAGCCTGCTCGCCGCCCAGAAACGTTGCGATGTCCGTGTACGCGTCGGAAGATAGCAGGAAGCGCAGCAACCCAACCTGCCACTCGTATCCGTGGTCGGTCGGCCAATAGGTCCGAACCGGGCTTGTTTCGTTCAAGGAAAGCGAAGGGGGAGCATCAGGGCGCATGACCGCGAGTGTAGAGGAATCGCCGGAGCTGCGCGAGGCTTGGCTGTACCTTTTCAACGGTGATTTGAAGCGGGCAACGGCGTCTTTTCGATCGCAATTGACCGCAAATGACGGGGCCTCGGCCGCCGCGGGCCTGCTGCTGTGTGCGGCCGTGATGGGCGCTGTCGGCGCCGTGATCGCGCTGCTTTCGGATCGTTGGGAAAGGCGCCGCGACGCGGGCCTGGTTTTGTGGCGCGCCGCCTGGGTCTGCGCCTTGAACGGCAGCGATACGGGGCTGGATCGCTTGAAGGCGGTCCTGACAGGGCTGCCGCCCGAAGCACGGGAAAACGCGGCAATTCATTATGCGGATGGTCATCTTGCCATGTTGAAAGGGGATGAGGGAGCGGCGATTTCCCATTTCCTCGCCGCCAAGCGCGCATTCAATGCGGACCCGGAATGGTTTCTCGCCCCCCAGGACCAAACCCTGACCAATGTCTTTGTCCAGACGCGGCATTTGCTGGAAGGGGATGCGGTGGACGCCTTGTCGGGTGCGATCGGAGACCCGCCGGCCCTCGGTGAAGGGCCGGAGAACCCGCCCTGCATCCTGGTTGCCGCGGACGGCGCCTATCTGCGCCGTTTCGGAACGGGCTTCGTGCAAAGTCTCGATGAAACGAATCCCGGCGCGGATCTTTTGGTTCTGGCCGTTGACGCGGCGCCCGAGGATACGGCGAAACTCGCCCTTGCCGGGCCATCCCTTGACGTGGACCTGCGGTACCAAAGGTCCGCCTTTCCGGAGGTGAACCGGCCCGCGGTCTATGCCAGCTGGCGGTTTCTGGCGATGGAAAGACTGCTGGCGGCGGAACAGCGCCCGGTTCTGGTCCTGGATATCGATCTGATCGTGCGCGCGCCGCTCGCCCCCTTGTTCAACGCCATGGAATCCGCCGATTTCGGCTGCTGGTTCCGGCCCGACGGCGGACCGGGCGGGATCGTCCGGGGCGGCGCCACCGGTTTCGCGCCGACGCGGGACGCCTGGTGGATGGCGGCGCTGACGTCTCGCTATATCCAAGCCAGGTTCGATGAGGAGCAGGAGAACCTGTGGTTCGTGGACCAGGCGGCCTTGTGGCGCGCCGCATACGAGGCAAAGAAAAACCGGCCGGATTTTCGTCTTACGAACTTCTCCCAGGCCGGTGTTTTCGCGGATTTCTTCGACCTTGTCCGCGATGACGCGGTCAAGCAGCGTTAGGCAAAGCGCCTAGTCGGTCAAATCGTCCCAGAATTCCTTCACCTTGCTGAAGAAACCTTCGGTTTCCGGATTGGTCGGCTTGCCTTCGCCGGCCGCCTTGCGGAATTCCTCGAGCAGTTCCTTCTGCTTCTTGCTGAGGTTCACCGGGGTTTCGACCGCCATTTCGATATACATGTCGCCGCGGCCCTGGGCCCGCAGGACGGACATGCCCTTGCCGCGCAGGCGGAACTGCTGGCCGGTCTGGGTGCCGGCGGGCACCTTCACCTTGGTGCGGCCGCCATCGATCGAGGGAACCTCGATCTCCGACCCCAAGGCGGCGTCGGCCATGGAAATCGGCACGCGGCAGAAGATGTTCGCGCCCTCGCGCTGGAAGATCCGGTGCGGGGCGACGGAGATGAAGATGTAGAGATCGCCGGCCGGGGCGCCGCGCAATCCGGCCTCGCCCTCGCCCGCCAGTCGGATGCGGGTGCCGTCCTCGACGCCTTTCGGCACGCTGACGCTGAGCATCTTTTCCTTGGTCTGCCGGCCGGAGCCGTGACAGCCCTTGCAGGGATTGTCGATGACCGATCCCTGGCCGTGACAGGTCGGGCAGGTCCGCTCGATGGTGAAGAAGCCCTGCTGCGCGCGCACCTTGCCCTGGCCGTGGCACATGCCGCAGGTGCTGGGCGATGCCCCTTCCGCGGCGCCGGACCCGTTGCAGGTGTCGCAGGCGACGGAGGTCGGCACGTGAACCTCGACCTGGCGGCCGTGATAGGCGTCTTCCAATGATATTTCGAGATTGTAACGAAGATCCGCGCCGCGATTGGCCTGCTGGCCGCCCCTGCGGCCGCCGCCCCCGCCCATGAAATCGCCGAACATTTCCTCGAAAATGTCGGTGAAGCCGCTGAAACCGGCCCCGCCGCCGGCGCCGCCGCCGCCGAAACCGCCGCCCTGCTCGAAAGCCTGATGGCCGAACCGGTCGTAGGCGGCCCGTTTCTGCTCGTCCTTCAGGACTTCATAGGCCTCGTTGACTTCCTTGAACTTGGCTTCCGCTTCCGGATCGTCCTGATTGCGGTCCGGATGGTACTGCATCGCCATCTTGCGATAGGCGCTTTTCAGTTCCCCCGCGTCGGCGCCTTTCTCGACGCCCAGAACTTCGTAATAGTCCCGTTTCGCCATGGTCTTCTTTCCGGACAGGCTTGAATGATTGCAGATAGAGAAAGGCCCCGACCGGGATCAGTCGGGGCCTTTGTCGGGCCCTTAGGCCTGGTCTTTTTTGTCGTCGTCGACTTCCTCGAACTCCGCATCGACGACATTGTCGTCCGTCGCGTCGTTGGAGGCAGTGGCGTCGCCTTCGGGAGCTGCCCCTTCTTCCTGGGCCGCCTTGTACATGGCTTCACCCAGCTTGAGGGAGGCTTCGCTGAGCGCCTGGGTCTTGGCCTGGATATCGGCGAGGTCGTCGCCTTCCAAGGCCGTCTTCAGGGCCGCGACGGCGGCTTCGATGGTGGACTTGTCGTCCGCGCCGATCTTGTCGCCGTGTTCCTTCAGCGTGCTTTCGGTCTGGTGGATCAATCCGTCCGCGGTGTTCTTGGCTTCGACCATTTCGCGGCGCTTCTTGTCGCTTTCCGCGTTGGCTTCGGCTTCGCTGACCATCTTTTCGATCTCGTCGTCGGAAAGACCGCCCGACGCCTGGATGCGGATCTGCTGTTCCTTGCCGGTCGCCTTGTCCTTGGCGCTGACATTGACGATGCCGTTGGCGTCGATGTCGAAGGTGACCTCGATCTGCGGCACGCCGCGCGGCGCCGGGGGAATGCCGACCAGGTCGAACTGACCCAGCAGCTTGTTGTCGGCCGCCATTTCACGCTCGCCCTGGAAGACCCGGATGGTCACGGCGGACTGGTTGTCCTCGGCCGTGGAGAAGGTCTGGGACTTCTTGGTCGGGATCGTGGTGTTGCGGTCGATCAGCCGGGTGAACACGCCGCCCAGGGTTTCGATGCCCAGCGACAGCGGGGTGACGTCCAGCAGCAGCACGTCCTTGACGTCGCCCTGCAGCACGCCGGCCTGGATCGCGGCGCCGATGGCCACGACTTCGTCCGGGTTCACGCCGCGATGCGGTTCACGGCCGAAGAATTCCTTCACCGTCTCGATCACCTTGGGCATGCGGGTCATGCCGCCGACCAGGATGACTTCGTCGATTTCGCTCGGCTTCAGGCCGGCATCCTTCATCGCCGCCTGGCACGGGCCCAGCGTCGACTTGATCAGGTCGCCGACAAGCGCTTCCAGCTTGGAGCGCGAGAGCTTGATGTTCAGGTGCTTCGGACCGGACTGGTCGGCCGTGATGAACGGCAGGTTGACGTCGGTCTGGGTCGTCGAGCTGAGCTCGATCTTCGCCTTTTCCGCTGCTTCCTTGAGCCGCTGCAGGGCCAGACGGTCCTGGCGCAGGTCGATGCCCTGCTCCTTTTTGAACTCGTCGGCCAGGTAGTTGATGATGCGCTGGTCGAAGTCTTCACCGCCCAGGAACGTGTCCCCGTTGGTGGACTTCACTTCGAAGACGCCGTCGCCGATTTCCAGGACCGAGACGTCGAAGGTGCCGCCGCCGAGGTCATAGACCGCGATCGTGCCGGTGCCCTTCTTCTCGAGCCCGTAGGCGAGCGCCGCCGCCGTCGGCTCGTTGATGATGCGCAGAACTTCAAGACCCGCGATCTTGCCGGCGTCCTTGGTCGCCTGGCGCTGGCTGTCGTTGAAATAGGCCGGCACCGTGATCACCGCCTGGGTGACGGTCTCGCCCAGATAGGATTCGGCGGTTTCCTTCATTTTCTGCAGGATATTGGCGGAAATCTGGGCGGGGGCGTATTTTTCGCCGCGCGCTTCGACCCAGGCGTCGCCGTTTTCGCCTTCGACGATATTGAACGGGGCGTTCTTGCGGTCCTTCTCGACTTCCGCGTCGGTGAACCGGCGGCCGATCAGCCGCTTGATCGCGAACAGGGTGTTTTCCGGGTTGGTCACCGCCTGGCGCTTGGCCGGGTGGCCGACAAGACGCTCGCCGTCTTCCGCGAAGGCGACCATCGAGGGCGTCGTGCGCATGCCTTCGGCATTCTCGATGACGCGGGCGTTGGAACCTTCCATGACGGCAACGCAGGAATTGGTGGTTCCCAGGTCGATACCGATAACTTTAGCCATGTGTCTCACTCTCCTGTCATAAGCAGGCCCCGCCAGCCTGACGATGCAGCACTTGCACGAGGCCCCCTCAAGGGTGTGGGGTTAAGGGATTTTCGAACTGTGATATAGGGACAGGACCGCGAATGTGCAACGCTCCCCCACCGTATTCCATGTGATTTCATGGGCTTTTCGGTCCATTCGCCGCGGTTCCGGGCGCAAGAGCGCGAAATGGGCCGAATTGCCGTTTTCCGGCGGGCAAGGAGATACCGTGGTCCCGCCGGTCCCGGTCACGCATTTGGGAATATAATGCGCGCGGCTTCCGTTCTATACTGCATCGCCACCTTCCCCCCGACCCTGGTTTGATCATGCGCGCCGATGCCGTCCGCCTGCCCCGTTTTGCCGTGACCTGTCTTGCCACGATCTTTTCGGGCCTGCTGCTTGTCCTGCTGGCGGGCGCGCCGGATGTCCGGGCCTGTCCGAACCCCTGCACGGTGGCGGGCGGCACCTATCAGGTGCTGGAGCCGGACGGCTGGGACCGCAAGTCGGCGCTGCCGGTCCTGTTCTGGTTCCACGGCTATCAGCGCAGCGGCGCCTATGTGGTGAACAGCCCCAAGACGGGCGGGCAGGCGCGGAAGAACGGCGTGCTGCTGATCGCGCCGGACGGCATGAACAAAAGCTGGTCGGTCGCCAACGCGCCGCGCAAGGACCGCGACGAACTTGCCTTCGTGGAGGAGATCCTGGCCGATGTCCGCGCCCGCTGGCCGGTCGACGAGGACCGCGTCTGGGCCGCCGGCTTCAGCATGGGCGGGTCGATGACCTGGGAAATCGCCTGCCGCAAGGCCGGTCTGTTCAAGGCCTATTTCCCGGTCTCCGGCAGTTTCTGGGCGCCGATCCCGCAAGACTGCGCGACCGCGCCGGACAGGCTGCGCCATGTCCACGGCATGAAGGACCCGGTGATGCCGCTCGAAGGCCGCGTCATCCGCGAAACCTGGCGGCAGGGGAACCTGTTCCAGGGCTTCGACCTGCTGAAGGCCGAAAATCGTTGCGCGGCCGAACCGACCAGGGTCTACCAGGACGGCGATCGCCAATGCCGGGTCTGGTCCGGCTGCGGCGGGGCGACGGAAATGCAGCTCTGCCTGCATGGCGGCGGACACATGATCCCGCCGGACTGGATTGCCAGCTCCATCGCCTGGGCAAATGGCTTGGGGGCAAATGGCTTGGGGGCGAACGGCTTGCCGAAGAACTGATTTTGGTTTGAGGTTCCGCCATGACCGACGGATTCAAGCTTCTGCCCGGCTATTTCGGGCGCGCGCAGCAGGAAGACCTGCTGCAGGACGTGCGCGACATTCTGCGCGCGGCGCCCTTCTATCAGCCGACCATGCCGCGGTCGGGCCAGCCGATGTCGGTGAAGATGACCAATGCCGGGCCGCTCGGCTGGATGACCGACAAGGAGGGCGGCTACCGCTATCAGGCGCGCCATCCGGTGAAGGACACGCCCTGGCCGCCGATCCCGAAAAGCCTGCTCGCCCTCTGGCGTGATGTCGGCGGCTACGACGCCCCGCCGGAAGCCTGTCTGGTGAACTGGTATCACGACGAGAAAAGCCGCATGGGCCTGCACCGCGACCAGGACGAGGACGCGCCGGAGGCGCCCGTCGTCTCCGTCTCGCTCGGCGCGACGGCGCTGTTTCGGCTCGGCGGACCCGAACGGCGCAGCCCGACATCGAGCTTCCGGCTCTCAAGCGGCGATGTCGTGGTCCTGGGCGGAAAAAGCCGGGATTTCTTCCACGGGGTCGACCGGGTCTACCCGGAAACCTCGACGCTCATGCCCTCCCCGCAACGCATAAACCTGACGCTCCGGCGGGTGACCCGGCCGGGGGCGTAAAGCCGGCGGAAAGACTGGAAAATCAGGTGATGATGTCCAGCAGGTCGTCCTGCTGTTCGTCGACGCTGCGGATGACCGCGGCATTGGCCTTGAAGGCGGCCTTGGCGGTGATCTGGTTCACCAGTTCCTCGCCCAGATCCACGTTCGGGGCCTCGACGAGGCCCTGGGCGTTGGCGAGGGGGGAGTCCGGCGCGAAGACCGTCTGGGTCGCCGGATTACGCGGGACGATGGCGGCGCGGGTGCCGCCGCCCGGCGTGCTGGTCTGCTGCACGGTCTGCGCCTGAAAGGCCTGGTCGGCATCGCCGTCGCCCGCGCCGACACGGCCGACCGTGCCAGCATTGGCGATATTGTTCGCGCTGGCGTTCACGCGGCTGGTCGCGGCGGCAAGGCCGCTGACGGCGGTTCTCAAGGCTTGATCTGGCATCGTCTCTACAACTCCTCGACAGGCATCCTGGCGCGACGCTTCAAAAAGCGCAGTGATCCCTGTCACGGATAGGTCCGCATGGCGCCCAAACGAGGGAAATCGAAAGACGCCCGCACTCTCCAGCAGGACTTATACCATAAGAGGATGCTGAATCGCGGGTAGGGGAGTATGCGGCCCCGCGCGGCCGGTGCGTCAGCTGCTGAGGCCCTTGGCGTGGAAGATGTAGCCCAGGACATTCATCAGCAATTGCGCCGCCAGGAAGGAGGTCGATCCGGAACTATCGTAATCCGGCGCCACTTCCACCAGGTCCATGCCGACGATATCGCCCTTCCTGGTCAGACCCTGAAGCAGTTCCAGCACCTCGTAATACAGGAAACCGCCATGGCTGGGCGTGCCGGTGCCGGGGGCGATCGAGGGATCGAAACCGTCGATATCGATCGTCAGGTAATAGCGCACGCCGTCCGGAACGCGGGCCAGCACGCCTTCGGTTCCCAGCCGGCGCACGTCGCGGACCGAGAGGATATCCGATCCCGCCGCCCGTGCCGCGTCGTAATCCGACCGGTTCGAGGAGGACACGTTGCGGATGCCGAGCTGCGTGAACCCCGTCACATGGTCCATTTCCGAGGCGCGCCGCAGCGGGTTTCCGTGGCCGTAGCGCACGCCGTGGCGCTCGTCGACGAAATCCAGATGCGCGTCGATATGGATGATATGGACCGGCGCCTGGTCGGCGAAGGCGCGGATGCAGGGGATATGCACCGAATGGTCGCCGCCGAGCACGACCGGCAGGGCCTTGGCGGCCAGGATCTTGCGGACGCCGTATTCGATGTTGTCGTGGCTCTGGATCGTGTCGGTATGGATGATGTCGGCATCGCCGATATCGACCAGCCGGACCTTGTCCGACGGCAGATAGGTGACGTCGTCCTCGAAATCATAGGCCCCGCCATGGCCGAAGGAGAACAGCGTCGAGGCCTCGCGGATGCCGCGCGGCCCGAAGCGCGCGCCGGCCCGGTACTGGGTGCCCATGTCGAAGGGCGCGCCCAGGACCGCGATATCCGCGTCGATGGCGTCCCAATCCAGGCAGGCGGGCTGCTTGCCGAAGGTGCAGTGGCCGACGAACGGCAGGTTCAGCCGGCCCTTGTCATAGGAATTTTCGGCCATCGACGTTCCCCCTCGCCGGACCCGCACGGTCCGGCCCAAATGTCCCGACCGAACCGCCTAGGCCGTGGTATCGATCGAGGTATGGCCTTCCGGCGGCGCGCCGTCCGGATCGCCCTTGGCGACGATCACCATGGCCGGGCGCAACAGCCGGTCATGCATCATGTATCCGGGCTGCAGCACCTGCACGATGGTCCCCGAGGGCTGTCCCGTGCCGGTCGCTTCCGACATCGCCTGATGCCGTTCGTAGGAGAATTTCTCCCCGATCGGGTCGATGCGCTTGATGTGGAACCGCTCGAACGCGTCGATGAACTGCTTTTCGATCATTTCCACGCCGACGACGAGGTTCTTGATCGAGTCGCTGGCGGCGCGGTCCTCGTCGGACACGGCCTGTAGGGCGCGGCCCAGATTGTCGGCGACCGCCAGCAATTCCTTGGCCAGGCCGCTCGGCCCGAATCTGGCGGCATCCTGCCGGTCCTTGTCGGCCCGGCGGCGCACGTTCTCGACCTCGGCCAGCGCGCGCATCAGGCGGTCCTTCAGCTCGGCGTTTTCCGCGGCAAGGGCTTCCACCGGATCGACCTCGCCGGGGTCACCGGCGCTGTTGGCTTCCCCGGCGTTTTCCTGCTGCTCGGTCTCGTCCTCGGGACGGTCTTCGTTCTTTTCGGGGTCGGCACTCATGCGATTTTTCCGCTCTTCTCTTTCACTAGACGTCTTCACTTCGGCTTTTCCGGCGCGGCGCGTCGCCCGGGCCTCGTCACCCTCAGCCCATCATCCGGCTGACCACCTTGGCGGTGTAGTCCACCATCGGGACGATGCGTGCGTAGTTCATCCGGGTCGGTCCGACAACCCCGATCGCGCCGACGATCTTCTGATCGCTGTTCTTATATGGGGCGATGATCACCGAACAACCAGACAGGGTGAACAGCTCGTTCTGCGCCCCGATGAAGACCTGCACGCCGTCGGCGGCGCGCGCCGCGTCCAGCAGGTTCAGCAGCGTCTCCTTGCGCTCCAGTGCCGCGAAAAGGGCGCGGATATGCTCCAGGTCCGCCAGGCCGGACACGTCTTCCAGCAGGTTCGCCTGGCCGCTGACGATCAGCACTCCCTTGCCGTCGACGGAATTGGCCCAGGTGGCCAGCCCCTGTTCCACGACCTTGCCGGTCAGCTCGTCCACCTCCGCCCGGTTGGCGTTGATTTCCTCCGCAACCAGCTTCTTGGCTTCGTCCAGCGTCCGCCCGGCGATGCGCGAGGACAGGTAGTTCCCCGCTTCGATCAGGGAGGAGGCGGGCACGCCATGCGGCATGTTGACGATCCGGTTTTCCACCAGCCCGCCCTCGCTGACCATGACGACAAGCGCCCGGCCCGGCCCGATCGAAACGAATTCGATATGACGCAGCCGGTCGTTCGCGGTCGGCGCGGCGACAAGGCCCGCCATCCGGCTCAACCCCGACATCATGCCCGACGCCTCTTCCAGCACCTGGGTCACCGATTTGCCGGAGGCCTCGCATTGCGCTTCGATCTGGGTGCGTTCGTCGGCCGACAGGTTGCCCACCTGCAGCAGCCCGTCGACGAAAAGCCGCAGCCCCACCTCCGTCGGCAACCGCCCGGCGGAGGTATGCGGCGCGTAAAGCAGGCCGGCGTCTTCCAGGTCCGCCATGACGTTGCGGATGGTCGCCGGCGAAATATTCTGGGCCATCTTCCGGCTGAGCGTGCGGGAGCCCACGGGCTCGCCGGTCTCGACATAGCCCTCGACGACGAGGCGCAGAATTTCGCGCGATCTTAGGTTAAGGTCCTCAAGCATGGGCAAACCTCGATATACTGCCGGAATCTAGGAACGCACCCGGCCATCGTCAATCAATAGACGCTTCTGATTTCTAAGCAAATCCCGCCCGGCCCGCCGGATCGGTGCTGGACCTCGCGGGTCTGCGACTGTAGCGTCCCGCCACCCGAAAATCCCGGCCTGAAGCCAAGCGACAAGGCCAGACGAGAAGACCAGACGAGAAGGCCAGACGACAAGGCCGAACGACAAGGACACTGTGATGAGACCCAGCGGCCGCGTGCCCGACCAGATGCGCGATATCAAGATCGAAACCGACATTTCCCGTTACGCGGAAGGGTCGTGCATCATCCATTTCGGCCATACGAAAGTGATGTGCACCGCCAGTGTGGAAGATGGCGTGCCCCCCTTTCTGAAGGGCACGGGCAAGGGCTGGGTCACGGCCGAATATGGCATGTTGCCGCGCTCGACGCACGACCGAATGGACCGAAAGCGCGCCGCCGGCAGCGGCCGGACCCAGGAAATCCAGCGGCTGATCGGCCGCTCGCTCCGCGCGGTGACGAATCTGGAAGGGTTCGGCGAACGGCAGGTGAAGGTCGATTGCGACGTGCTTCAGGCCGATGGCGGCACGCGGACGGCCAGCATCACCGGCGGTTTCGTGGCCCTCCACATGGCCTTTCAGCATATACGGAAGATGGGCGCGATCGAAACCCTGCCGCTGACCGATTACGTCGCCGCGGTCTCCTGCGGCTTGTGGAACGATGCGGCGGTGCTCGATTTGGATTATGATGAGGACTCATCGGCCCAGGCGGACGCGAATTTCGTCCTGACCGGGTCGAACGGCATCGTCGAGATCCAGGGCACGGCGGAAGACAAGCCCTTCGCGCGGGACCAGTTCAATATCCTGCTGGATCTTGCGGAAAAAGGCATCGGCGAGCTGGTGGAGCATCAAAAAAAGGCGCTTGGCCTCGCCTGAAATGGGGGCCTCGCCTGAATTAGGGGCCTCGCCTGATACGGCCGGAACGCAGCCCGAGAGGACATCGCCATGGCGCGGCATTTCGCGGAAAAGAAACTGGTCATCGCCAGCCACAATCCCGGCAAGGTCCGGGAGATCGGTGAGCTGTTGGCGCCGTTCGACGTCTCCGTCGTCTCGGCCGGCGAGCTGAACCTGCCGGAACCGGAAGAAACCGAAACCACCTTCATCGGCAATGCGATCCTGAAGGCCAAGGCCGCGGCATCGGGCGCGAACCTGCCGGCGCTGGCCGACGATTCCGGCCTCGCCGTGACCGCCCTGAACGGCGATCCGGGCATCTATTCCGCGCGTTGGGCGGGGCCGGACAAGGATTTCGGCATCGCCATGCAGATGGTGCAGGACGATTTGGGCGACAGCACGGACCGGACGGCGAAATTCGTCTGCGCCCTGGCGCTGGCCTGGCCGGACGGCCATGTGGAGAGCTTCCAGGGCGAAGTGCACGGCACGATTTCCTGGCCGCCGCGCGGCGACAAGGGCTTCGGTTACGATCCGATCTTCGTACCGGACGGTCATGCGATGACCTTCGCGGAGATGGAGCCGCAGGCGAAACACGCCATGAGCCACCGGGCGATCGCCTTCCGGCAATTGGTGGACGCCTGCTTTGGTTGACCGCTCGGGGGCTGAGCAGAGGGCATCGGCGGGGATGGCTGAGCCGATCGGCCTCTATGTCCACTGGCCCTTCTGCCTGTCGAAATGCCCCTATTGCGATTTCAACAGCCATGTGCGCGACCGCGTCGACCATGCCGCCTGGCGCGCGGCCCTTCTCGCGGAACTTGACCATGCGGCCGCCCAAATGCTGGGGGAAGCCGGCCCGCGTGAGCTGGCCAGCATCTTCTTCGGCGGCGGCACCCCCTCGCTGATGGATCCCGAAACGGTCGGCGCGGTGATCGACCGGGCGCGCGGGCACTGGACCGCGACGCCGGATATCGAAATCACCCTGGAAGCCAACCCGACATCGGCCGAGACGGGCAAATTCGCCGGTTTCGCGGCAGCCGGGGTCAATCGCGTCTCTCTCGGCGTGCAGTCCCTGCGGCCCGGCGCGCTGGCCTTCCTGGGCCGCCAGCATGACGCCGACCAGGCGCTCGCCGCCGTCCGCATGGCGGCGAAAACCTTCTCGCGCCATTCCTTCGACCTGATCTACGCGCGGCCGGAACAAACGCTTGAGGATTGGCGCGCCGAACTGACCGAGGCGCTGGACCACGTGAACGGCCATCTGTCGATCTATCAGCTGACGATCGAACCCGGAACCGCCTTCCACACCGACCATCGCCTGGGCAAGTTCAAGACGCCGGACGAGGAAAAGGCCGCCGCCTTCTTCGATGTGACGCAGGAGGTCCTGGAGGCGGCGGGAATGCCCGGCTACGAGGTCAGCAACCACGCCGTCCCGGGCCAGGAATCCCGCCATAACCTGATCTATTGGCGCTACCGCGACTATGTCGGCATCGGCCCCGGCGCCCATGGCCGGGTTACCTTGGGGGGCATAAAACGCGCGCAGCGCCGCTTCCGCCTGCCGGAAAAATGGCTGCAGCAGGTGACGCAGCACGGCCACGGGACGGAGGAGGATACCCCCCTCGCGCCCGAGGACCGCGCGGCGGAATGCCTGATGATGGGCCTGCGCCTGACCGAGGGCGTGCCGCTGAAACGGCTGGAAGAAGAAGGCGGAAAATCCGCCCTGCCCGCCCCGGACAGGATCGAACGGCTGGTGGCGGAAGGCTACGTTTCGTTCGCGGACGGCACGATAGCTTGCACCACGGAAGGGCGTCTGCGCCTCAACAGCGTCATAGACTTCCTGCTGTCCTAGCGGGATACTCGCCCTCTCAGGATTTGATTTTCGATGACGAGGGTATTGCGATGACGGTCGAACATCTGCGGGTCAGAACACGGGATATCTCGGACGCGGAATGGCAGGTTCGGGTGAACCTCGCCGCGCTGTACCGGCTTTGCGTCCACTATGGCTGGACCGACATCACCGCGACCCATATCTCCGCCCGCATCCCGGGCAATGACGACCAGTATCTGCTGAATTGTTTCGAACTGATGTTCGACGAGATCAGCGCCTCGACCCTGATGCGCGTCGGCTATGACGGGGAGTTGGAGGACAAGTCCCGCACCCTCAACAAGGCCGGCCATCTGATCCATTCCGCCATGCTGCAGGCCCGGCCCGACATCGATTTCGTGATGCACACCCATACCCGCGCCGGGATGGCCGTGGCCGCCATGCCGGGCGGATTGCAGCCCCTGTCGCAGCATTCCGGCTTCGTGCTGGGTACGCTGGCGACGCACCCGTATCAGGACGTCACCCATGCCGACGACGAATGCGAGCTGCTCGCCCGCGATATGGGCGACAATTACGCCATGCTGTTGGAAAACCACGGTTTCCTGACCGTCGGGCGGACCGCGGCGGAGGCCTTCTTCTATCACTACTACCTGGAAATGTCCTGCAAGGTGCAGGTCGACGTGCTGGGCGCGACGCAGAACCCGATCCGCATCACCGACAAGGCCCTGGCGCCGCTGATGGAGCTGGGCCATCCGAAGAACGGCCCGCATGGAGCCGAGGAATGGCCCGCCCTGCTGCGGATGCTGGACCGCAAGGACCCGTCCTTCCGGGACTGAAGCCTCCGCGTCAGGTCACGCGAAATCAGTTCACCAGCGGCGTGAAAGTCGTGCGCGCGGGCTCCACCGTCTCGATATCCGTCGGCGTGATCTCCCGGATCGCATAGGACCGCTGCACCACCCCGGTGGGCAGCAGGCGGAACAGCCCGTCGACGCCCAGGAACCCCTGTTCGTTGGTCAGCGTCGCCGTATCGTAGCCCGGCGCCTCCCCATCACCGGCCAGCACGGCGCAGAGCGCCGTTGCGTCATAGCCCAATGAGGCGAGCCGCTGCGGCCGCCTGCCGTAGAATTGCGCGAAGCGGGTGCGGAACTGGTCCAGCCGCTCGTTGGCGGGCGCGGGATACCAGCTGCCGATCAGGGACGGTTCGGTCTGCAGCCGCGGGAATTCGTCCCACAGCTGAAGGCCCAGAACGCGGACGGCGGGCTGGTCCACGTCGTAATAGGCCAGCTGCGCCGCCAGAGTGCGCAGGGTGGTGTTGCTGGTGGCGGCCAGCAGGATCGCGTCGAAGGGCGGGTCGCCCAGCGTTTCCAGCTCCTCCAACCGGCGCAGGGCCGCCTTGGATGCCTCGTCGGTCTTGCCGGAAAGCGATTTGCGCTCCGACACCAGGGCTTGGCGGCGGCCGTCATAATTGGAAATGGCGGTGATGATGTCGGCATAGTCATGGGCGTTCTGGTCGATGAACCGCAGGCTGGCGATCTGCGCCGGATAGTTCGGCACCGTCGCCTGCATCGATTGCGCGACCAGTTCCCCATAGGGCCCGGTCGGGGCCAGGACCGCGAACCGCTTGGCGCCCTGGCCGACCGCGAAATCGACGATGGTGCGGACCTGTTCGGCGGGCGAGAAGCCCAGCGCGTAGACCCCGCCGCCGACCACGGCCGGATTGTTCGAGAAACTCAACAGATTGACGCCGGACCGGCGGGCGATCGGCGCCGCCGCTTCGACCGAGGTGGTCAGCAGCGGCCCCAGGATGATGTCCGCCCCGGCCTTGACCGCCTTCACGGCGGCTTCGCGCGCGCCGTCCGGCGTGCCGTGGGTATCGAAGGGGATCAGGTTGGCGGCCGGGTTGCGCATGTCGAAAAGCGCCATCTGCGCGCCTTCCAGCAGGGCCTGGCCGACTGCCGCATGCTGCCCGCTGAGCGGCACCAGAAGGGCGATCTGCGCGCCCGGCTTGTCCCGCGCGCCGGCGACGTCGTCCAGCAGGAAGGGGTCTTCGTCCAGCACCGCGCTCGGCACGATGATCCGGGTTTCCTTGGGGGCATCGGGCGATGCGGCCTCTTCCTCCTCCGGCGTTTCCGACGGTGCCGCCGTCGCCGGGGCTTCCTGCTTTTCGCCGAAACTGATGGTCTGGCAGCCGGCCGTCAGCGGCAGCCACAGCGCCACGGCCAGGATCGCGGCCAGGCGGCGCGGCCGGAAGGCGCTTGCCATCCCGGCGGTGGAACGCGGATAGTGCCCCCGGACCGGGCGGGCCTGCGGAAGGGCTGCTCCCGGGAATCCTGGAAGGGCGAACGGGCGGGCGGCGAAAACTGATATCAAAGTCCGGCTCCTGCTAACGGCGCCCTTGAACGGCGCCAATAGATGGCGAAGGAGTATGCACCGTGGTCAGAGACGACCCCAGCGGGCGCGAAAAATCAAGCGGCGGGTCGTCCCGGCCAAAGGCTTCCATGTCGGATTCCCAGTCCAATACCCAGTCTCATTCCCAGACGCCGGATCAATCCAAATCCGGCGGCGCGCCGCATCTCCTCCCCGGTTTGTATATCGTCGCGACACCCATCGGCAATCTGCGCGATATAACCCTTCGGGCGCTGGACGTTCTGCATGCGGCCGACGTCATCGCCTGCGAAGACACCCGCACGTCGCGGACCCTACTGAATCATTATGGCATCAATACGGCGACCGTGCCCTATCACGATCACAGCGATTCGCGGCGGCGGGACGCGCTGCTGGACCGCGTGGCGGCGGGCGAGGCCGTGGCCCTGGTTTCCGACGCCGGCACGCCGCTGATTTCCGATCCCGGTTTCAAGCTGGTGCGGGAAGCGCGCGAGAGAGGGTTGAAGGTCGAACCGGTGCCGGGGCCGTCTTCCGTCCTCGCCGCGCTCTGCGCGTCGGGCGCGCCGACCGACCGGTTTTTGTTCGCCGGATTCCCGCCGACCAAGACCAAGGCCCGGGCGGAGATGTTCGCCGAACTCGCACCCACCCGCGCCACGCTGGTCTTCATGGAAAGCGCCAAGCGGCTGCCCGCCTCGCTTGCCGATATGGCGGCTGCGTTCGGCGGCCGCCGCGCCGTC
>Ga0209692_10001834_pt1 | contig 26394 bp, 22 predicted proteins | sample tdDd472_FD_187129 | JGI IMG/M metagenome (GOLD analysis project Ga0209692, IMG submission 187129) | Marine sediment microbial communities from the Atlantic coast under amendment with organic carbon and nitrate - tdDd47.2 (SPAdes)... | ecosystem: Environmental > Aquatic > Marine > Coastal >... | reverse complement strand
CCAAGTGTCTCTATTATTTAATAGTGACTAATGCCCAGTGGAAGTCGAGGAGATAAGTTTGAATGTTTCCTGTGAATGGGTAAATGCATCTACAATTTCTGGAGCGTGCCATATTTTCGAGGTAATCCTCACCTTGCCACAATGCTAAAGATGCGTTTACTCTTTGAATATAAAGCAGAATAAATTGCTTAGGTGTAGTTTTTTAGCAATATTTATGACCTGCCATACGCCAAATTTATTTTTTCAGTTCGTTCTTGTTAGCAGAGTTTTTTTGGTACCACTCTTCATTGCCATAGAGTTGCTCAATGCATGAAGGGCAGAGGCTATGAGTGAGTTCTACTCCTGAGTGCTGGCTTAGGTAGGCTTCAATTTTGTTCCAATATCCTTTATCATCACGTACACTTTTACAGGAGGAACAAATTGGAATAAATCCAGAAAGAACTTTGATTTCTTCTAAAGCTTGTAGAAGCTTTTCATGTTCTTCTTTCAAGGCAATTTCTGCGAGTTTACGTTTAGTGATATTTTTCGAGGTACAAATTACTGTTTCAACGGTCCCAGCGCTGGTAAATATTGGCTTTACAGTTGTTAGGTAGTAAGTATCATCAGGGGGAAGCGGTACACGCACCTCAATTTCCTCTGTTTTTCCTTCAGCAAATACCTTTTTTACAAGGGAAAATCTTATATCCGCTTCTTCTTTCTCAAAAATATCCCAAATTTTTTGGCCAATAATTTCGCCTGGAGTTTTCCCAACGCCTATAGCAAAAGCATTATTTACATATCTATATGTTCCGTCCTCATAAAATGAGAAAGTCGGGTCCATGGATTCATCAATTAATATTCGATAATGCTTTTCGCTTTCTCGAAGCATCTGCAATTCTATAATTAATTCGTCACTGACCATCTCTGAGCCCCAATTATTTTCATTGTTTTTTTCCCAATAAATAAACCATGCTTACGTTATCTCCTTTGGATCAGTTATGGTAAGGGTCAATACAACATATTAAACGGAGTGCGAAGACTGCAATAAAAAAGGTTAGGTGGTGGGAGGCGACCGCTCGGCTGAGATGTTTTCCAGAGCATCTTGAGATCATTGCCCCATGCTAGCTGTTAGATTGATTCGAAATCACTCTTCAAACCTTGTCAGCTTGAGTCTGGGTTTCTGCAATCCTTTAGAAGATTGGTGATTTTATCAGAGCTGCAAGTGGGTTCTACATCCAGTACTTCCGGAGGCTGTCCAGACAATACTATCTTGTTGCGCCCGACGTAATCTAGATATGCGAATTTGAATTTTCCAAAGCTACTCTTATTACCGTGCTCGGTCAATTGTTCAACAACCTCAGTTACCTGTGCATCCTGGAAACATTCTTTCAAACCTAGCTCCCTTCCTAACTCTTTTTTTAACAGTTCTATTCTGGCGGAATTGGAAGAACTGGAGGAACTGGTCTTTTCTTTATTTAAAATATCCCGGCGCGCGGGGTCGGTTGAATCATCAGGCTGGTGGTCCTCTGCCTCATCTTTCATCCCCACTGCTTTCATAATTATTGGAGTAAGCGCACTCTTAATGTTATCTTCTCTTGGATCGCATTCATTTCGCATAAAAATTGTTGCACTATCCCAGGAAAAAAGTTCGTAAGCTGCCTGAATACCGTGCAGATTTCCTATCCTTGCATCCAACAACTCACCATCCTTAAAATAAAGAATACCTCCTTGATGAGTTTTGTTGTCAATTATTCGTATTGTGCAGGATTTTGCGTCCATTTCCATCAACTGAAAAAATACAGTGGGAGAAATATCATGCATGATTCCGCCAGCAGCCTCTTTTTGTAATACACTATTAATTGCGGCAACCAGCTTTTTGGTTTGGAAAGGTTTCTTGAGATAACCAACAATACCACTTTCTTTGGCTATTTCTTGTAGCCGAGTATCATCCATCGAGGAAATAATAATAGCTGGGATGTCAGAATAGTTCTCACGAAGATGGTTGATAAGGCTCATTCCATCCATTCGCGGCATTACCAATTCTGTGACAATGAGTGATACTGGTGTTTTTTTAAGTAGTTTGACAGCTTCGAAACCATCACAAGCGATTAAAACGGAAAAACGCTCACTGTATTTTGCCAAGCTCTTCTCAATAGCATTACTTAAGATTGCATTGCTATCTATAAAAAGAATGTTTCTGACCATAATTTAGTTGCAACTCCCACTCTTTTTTCGATCTAATAAAACGCAATCCCCAACGGAGCATCCTTTGAGGAGAATTAAAGGAAGGAATCGAACAAGCGCATTTTACCTGTCGTCCCCTGAAGTTCCCGGGTGAGTATCTTCTATTACTAGCTTGTGAGTAAATCATTGTAACTTTAATTGCAAGTAGCATGGTTTTTAAAAAAGGAATTCCACCGCACTACTTAGAATTTTCTGGCAAAACAGTTGAGAAGAGTTGATTGATGAGAATCCTCATAAAGATATTCGTTTGTCACATATAGCTCTTCAATGACAAACTGCGCTGCACTAAGCAATGCTTCTACCTCACATTTATCCAGATGGTTTCTGCTATATCCAATGCTTGGAAAATAGATCATTCCATCAGACTGCTCGATCCTTTTGGTTTCTGGATCAACATAAAAGTAATCTGCTTTGGCTTTTAACTGAAAAATTAACAACCCCCCAGGTTTTAACAAACTGTAGATATGTGACAAAATTTGTTTTTGCTGAGAGGTGTTAAAATAGTGGAGTAAATTTCTTGAGTAGACAGAATCGAAGGTCCTCGTAAAAGGAAACATTTGCATGACATCATGCTTTAAAAAAGTTAACCGGTCTGTCTCCTTTTTTTTTGCATCCGCGAGGATAGTGTCATCCAGATCCACCCCCAGGATACTTATATCACAATGATCAACTATGAATGCCTCATCAAGAGCAATGCCGCAGGCAAGTGACAGCATCTGCCTACAACCTTGAAGATGATTTCCTGAGACGACTTTTTGGGCCAGTGGACTAGGCCCCTTAGCTGCTCTAATTATTGCGGGCGCTGTTATATTTGTTTTTATTATTGGCATATTTGCATATTGGATTCACCACAAACATTTCATCAAGAAAATGCGTTTTATTGTTCATTTTCTATAAGATGTCCGGGCTCATCTCCTTTTATTGGCGTTCAATATTCGAGCATCGAAGCATCTAAGAAACTGTAATGTGCTCCTTTATTCTTTTTTCGATCTCCATCATCAAAGACCATAAGGAGAAATGTCTTTTTCTGAAATTTGACAAAATTCATGCCCTCAAGATTTTTCATACCTTTCATTTTTGGTAATGATACTTGAACTGGTGATGAATGAACCTTCCCGTCCCATGCCCAAAGTGCAGGTCGGAGTTTCCCTTTTTTGTTTGGAATTTCATTGGCGACCAGATAAACTTTTCGCCTGGAATCATACGTTATTGAGCGGATTCCCCCTCCCCCTATATCAAGAGATATTTTATCCTGCTTGAATTTCGGAGACTGCCCTTTACTAAAAAGGGCGTAAGGATTTTCCAGAACCAAGATAATCGCTTTATCCCCTGCAAGGGGAGAACGAAGGCCTAGAAGAAGACTGCTTTTTGAGCTGTTAAAAGTCAATCCTTCTATATTAAGCTGCCGGGACGTAGCATCATCAATCCCATGTACTTTTTTAAGGGTTTTCTGGATAGATTGATGCAAATCTCCATAGAATGTCTTCTCGGAAACTTTGCCGTCTTTAAAGACAAGACGAGTCAGCACTTCTCTTTTTTTCTTCCTCTTGCCTTTTTGATTGGTTGAATGGGAAGTTATCAGGAAGACCTCACCATCTTTGCCAAGACCACTCCCTTCAAGATCATTGAGAGCACCATCTATTTCTTTTATTTGAACAGGTTCCAACTTCAGATCCTTACCGTCCCCGGCCACCCGGCTTAGGAAAAGTGGTTCGTCACCTTCATCTTCTGCGATAAGAACCGACCCGTCAGCCAGTTGAACTACTGTAGAGGGTTCATATATGTCTGCGAATTTAAACGCCTGTATCTTTTTCATGGCAGCCTCACTGTTCTGAACATGCAATAGAATAAAAGCCAAAAGTGTGATCACCCCGAAAAACTGAAAAGTCCCACGATTTAGTCGTATCATCTTCACCCCCAAAAAAAGCGATTCCCTGTTGATAAACCTTTAAATCTTTTTTATCCCCATTTTATTTATCCGGCCAGAAAGCGTGGTGGGCGGCAATCCAAGCAAGCTGGCTGCCCCCTCAGGCCCATAAATTTTTCCTCCGCAATGATGCAATGCAGCTTCTATGTTTTTCAGTTCCAACTCACGAATTTGGTTTTCTGTGAAGATACGACCTTGTTCTTCCCTGACTGCAGTTTGAGATAGGGACAGACGTTTGTCACCAGCAGTTTCAAGATCAAGACGTAATCGATTGCCCTTACTGACGATAACCGCCCTTTCAATGACATTCTGCAGTTCACGCACGTTGCCAGGCCAATCGTACTTTTGTAGTTGCAGAAGGTTGTCCTGGCTCAAACCGATTTCAGGTCTGCCGAAATTGCGGGCAGCGCGCTTAAGAAAAAGTGATGCCAATGGTAAAAGATCTTCCTTGCGCCGTCTAAGAGGTGCAACTTCGAGCGGAAAAACATTCAAACGGTAATAGAGATCACCACGGAACCTTCCGGCTGCTGCCTCCTCTTTCAAGTCTCTGTTACTGGCAGCAATGATCCGCACCTTCACCTGCCTGGTGCGCTCCTCTCCTACCCGCTCAAACTCACCCTCCTGCAAGGCACGCAACAACTTCCCCTGTAATTCCAAAGGAATTTCCCCGACCTCGTCCAAAAAAAGAGTCCCCCCGTCAGCCGCCTCGAAACGACCAGCACGATCCTTTATGGCACCAGTAAATGCTCCTTTTACATGGCCAAAAAATTCACTCTCAAAAAGATCCCTTGGAATAGATGCACAATTGACTTTTACCATTGGCCTCTCACGCTGCTCACTGCGAGCATGAATCTCACGAGCGACCAGCTCCTTTCCCGTACCGGACTCACCGAGGATGAGGACGTTGGCATCGGTTGGTGCGACAAGATCAATCTGCCGAACGACATTTTGTAGTGCCGCACTCTGCCCTACGAGCTCTCCCATACCGGCAATTTCTACAATCTCCTGACGCAGAAATTCACTTTCCAGTTTCAGTTTCCGGTGCAAGGCGGCTATTTCTTCAAAAGCACGGGCATTGATAATACTCATTGCAGCATGATCGGCAACCATGCGCAACCATGGGACATCTGTTGTAGCCGACTTCTGCCTGGTGAAAAGCATCAACACTCCGAGCCTTTCGCCACGACAAACCAGAGGTTGGCCCACAAAGCCTTTGATTTCTTCGCGTCTGGCCCAATCAGGGCGGGCAAGCCAACTGCCATCTCTTTCTATGTCGAGGACTTCAATTGGTTGGCCTGTTGCCGCAATCTTCCCCACCTTACGAACCCCGAGGGGAAATCTGCTAAAAGTACCATCCAGCCGTGACCAGTCCTCTCCCGGGGAATTAATCGGATTGCCGGCACTGGCAACAAGATGCAGACAGTTGTCCTCTTCGTGGCAATCTCCTTTCGATGGACAGACTGCACAGATATCAGCCGGATTCAAGAGCCATATCCTGACTAAAGCGGCATTGGGCCTGGCTGCCAGCCGTTGAACAATAAGCCGCAATAGACCTGCCAGCGAACGCTCCAACGGCATGTCGAGCAACAAAGTCTTGTAATGCCCCATGTCATTATGTTGATCCAGGTTATTAAACATGACTACACAGTAACTATATCTCGTTGAACAACAACCAATTTTCGTTTTACAACGGGATTTGGTTGAGATGCAACCAAGGAGAGAAAACAAAAAAATCATATAAAATAAGGCTCTTAAGAGGAAATTGTACATTGGCACAATTCTTGGAATATTACGATGTAAGGAGTACGTAATATAACAAAAGGAGAACACCATGAAGATATATCAACAACAACCAATAAGCAGGATATCAACGTCAACCGCCATTATCATCAGCCTATTTGTGGGTCTATTCATTACCTCCAGGGCGTCTGTAATCTCAGCCGCGAATAATGAGGTTAAATCTGTCGTGACACAGACGATGTACAAAACCATCAACATTGATGATGTAGAAATATTTTACCGTGAAGCAGGACCAGTAGACGCACCGACCATTTTGCTACTGCACGGATTTCCAACTTCATCCCATATGTTTCGCAATCTGATTCCAGCCTTAGCTGATCGCTACCATGTGCTCGCACCGGATTACCCCGGTTTTGGTAACAGCGCGCAGCCTGAGATGGAAAAATTCAGCTACACCTTTGATAATTTAGCCAATGTTATGGATCGTTTTACTGAGGCCCTGGGAATTAATACATTCAGTCTGTATCTCATGGATTATGGCGCTCCAATCGGATTCCGCCTCGCTGCCAAACATCCCGAACGGGTGGAATCACTCATTGTGCAAAACGGCAATGCGTATGCTGAAGGATTGCGTGAATTCTGGGACCCGATCCGCGTTTACTGGAATGATCGAAGTGTTGAAAATGGTGCTCCTTTAGCAGGGTTCATATCTCCGGACGGAGTTAAATGGCAGTACACCCACGGGGTGCGCAACGTAAAGACAATAAGCCCGGATAACTGGAATAGTGACCTGTCCCACTTGACTCGTGATGGCAACCCCGCCATTCAATTGGCGCTGTTCTACGATTATCAAAACAATCTGGTCCATTATCCGGAGTGGCAGGCCTATTTCCGCAAGCACCAACCCCCTACCCTGATCGTCTGGGGGAAAAACGACCACATCTTCCCAGCCGATGGTGCTTATCCTTACAAACAGGATTTAAGCAACCTCGAATTTCACTTGCTTGACACCGGTCACTTCGCCCTTGAAGAAGATGGCCAACTGATTGCCAATTTGATACGGCGATTTTTGCATACACAGTTTACCAGTACAGCGCAGAAATAAATGCGATTCAGGATGGTTTACAGGTGTTACTAGAGTCTCAACAAAGTTGCCTCAATAGGGGGAATTAACGACCCCCTTTGATGCACTTTGTACATGTTAACAATATTTACAGCTTAGGTACCAAACCCGCAATTAAATCAGGAGAAAGAAATGGACATTAAAGTTAAAGTTGTTAACGCTTTTACAGATAATGGCAATGGCGGAAACCCAGCTGGAGTGGTTGTCGATGCTGACGACTTGAATAGCCAGGACAAACAAAGCATAGCCGCAAAAGTTGGACTTTCTGAAACTGCTTTTGTTTCATCCTCACATTCAGCTGCATTCAAGTTGGAATTTTTTACCCCAACTCGACAAATTGCCCACTGTGGCCATGCAACCATAGCAACATTTAACTATTTGCGTCAGTTAAATCGAATAGAAGAAGGGTTGACCTCAAAGGAAACGATTGATGGAAACAGGGATATTATCATTGATGGCGAGATGGCTTTTATGGAGCAACTGTCACCGAGTTACAAAAACATACAGGACAAAGCAAAAGTTTTTCTAGATTCCCTGGGAGTTTCAGAAAATGACCTGGCAGCACATAGCAAACCCGCGATCGTCAATACCGGCAATTCATTTCTTATTGTGCCCATGAAAAGTGAGCAAGCAGTTTTACAGGTGACGCCTCATTTTGAATCTATCAATATGCTCAGTGAGGAATATAATTTGATAGGCTACTATATCTTCACCACAACGACCCGGGTCTCTAACAGGGATGCCGGAGCGAGAATGTTTGCACCACGCTACGGTATCCAGGAAGAGTCAGCCACCGGGATGGCTGGCGGCCCTCTGGCCTGTTTTCTGTACGATAAAATGCATATAAAAAAAGATGCGTTTTTGATTGAGCAAGGCCACCTGATGACCCCAGCATCGCCAAGCCTCATAACCGCCAAGCTCCACTTTAATAATCAAAAGATAAGCAAGTTGATGGCCGGGGGTAAAGCCAAAGTGATGGAATCATTAACGGTAAGCACCTGACAAAATCATCAAAATTCCCCTGACAGGCTGGTAAACTACTCCATCAAAGTGGCATTGAGGATAACTGAAAAGAAAATACAATTGTATTTTTTCGAAACAGCTGGTATCAGCAGTGGCCTGATTGTTTTCGCATGGACCTATCTCGTATTAATGCATAGTTTCGCACAAAAACGATTTGCTAGATATACTAATTTCGAAATGATGCATAGTTTCTTATCATAACACACCTTTTAAATTATTGGAGTAAAGCATGACTCAAGCAAAAAACGGGGACACAGTAACCGTTCATTACACTGGAAAACTTCCAGATGGCAGCATATTTGATTCATCCGAGGGAGAAGATCCATTGGTCTTCACTCTTGGCAAGGAAGAACTGATTGAAGGCTTCGAAGAAGGCGTACTTGGTATGGCGGTTGGAGAGAAAAAAACCGTAACAATAGCGCCGGACAAAGGCTACGGAGAGCCACACGACGATATGCTGCTCGAAGTTCCCCTTTCAGAAATGCCGGATGACCTTGAACTTGAAGTTGGTGATGAACTTGAGCTTACCAACGAAGAAGACGAGCCAATGATCGTTGTTGTAAGCCAGATGAACGAGGATTCTGTCATTCTTGACGGCAACCCACCACTTGCCGGCGAGACTCTGACCTTTGACCTGGAGTTGGTAGCTATCGGCTAACCTTGAAATCCACAAGCCTGAAGTAATTGTCAGAAAGGGGTTAGACTGATATGGTTTACCCCTTTTTTTAGACAAAGAGAGCAGACAACAATGGATACATCCACTTCTAAATCTGCCCGACCTGACAACCACCATAATTCAATAGACAAATCCGATGAGCTGCGACAGGACCTAAGAAGACTGGAGCACGAGAACCAGCAATTACGCATGCGACTCGCTGAGCTGACTCCAGACACAAATACGAGTGAGCCTCTTAGTCGTTCTCGGGAGCTTCAACTTGCCGAGTTCATAATAAAAAACAGTCCTGCCATCTTATTTCGCCGGCTGGCTTCCGATGACCCTAAAAAGCGCAAGATGGTCTATGTTTCTCCAAACTTTTCCCGTTTTGGCTATCGGTCAGAAGATTTTCTAACAGGTAAAATGATGTTTCGCGATATCCTCTTTCATGAAGATACGGAAAGGACTTTGCTGGAAATACAATCATTTATCAAACAGAACATCGAAACCTATACCCAAATTTATCGTATTGTCACAAAGCAGGGAGAAGTGCGTTGGGTGGAAGATCAGACATCTGTTATTGAGGATGCCACAACAGGTATACGCTACCACCAGGGAATAGTTACTGATATTCATGAACGTAAAGTTGCAGAAGAGGAACTTAGGAAGAGTGAAGAGAAATATAGACGGATTGTAGAAACAGCAGGTGAAGGATTCCTGCTCATGGACGAATCGTTACAGATAGTTGACCTCAATTCTGCATTCGCAAAAATTGTTAGCAGCCAGCGCATAAAGCTTATTGGTCAAAAACCTTTCGGTGCCAATTCCAAACATTTCCAACAGTTCTGGACATCCGGACAGCACGAAACAGGCCGAGAATATCGTGTGTTTGAATGTGAAATCCAATCGAGTAACCGACGGAAAGTACCTGTTTTAGTCCATGCAAATGCGCTACGTTCTGACACAGGTGAACTTATTGGAAATATGGCATTTGTAACCGATATGACCGAACACAAAAAAGCCCTTTCCCTTGCTGGCGAAGTCCAGCGAAGCCTGTTACCTGAGAAAGCACCTTTAATCCATGGTCTGGAAGTCGCAGGAAAGAATATACAGTGCGATGAGGTTGGGGGTGACTACTTTGATTACCTCTGGAACCCTAATCTCGAAAAAAGTGAATTCACTGTTGTTGTAGGCGACATATCAGGCCATGGGGTCGATTCTGCTTTACTTATGTCCAGTGCACGGGCATTTTTACGAATGAGAGCCTTTCATCCCGGCAGTATAACCAACATTGTTACAGACATGAATCAGCATATGACTGAAGATGTGTATGCAACCGGAAGGTTTATGACTCTGTTTTATCTAACTATTGATAAAAACAGGAAATCTATAGAGTGGATTCGCGCTGGCCACGATCCTGCACTTCTCTATGACCCCGATTTAGAACAATTTGAAGAACTCAAAGGGCCAGGTCTGGCACTAGGGGTAGAGAAAGAATATGCCTACCAGCGACAACATAGAGATGATTTACGAACAAACCAACTCATCGTATTAGGAACTGACGGAATATGGGAGGCCACCAGCAAGACAGGTGAAATGTTTGGCAAGGGCCGATTCCAGGACATAATACGTCACAATGCATCAAAAAATGCAGAAGAGATCCTTGCCACGGTTTTTCAAGAACATGCTGATTTTACGAGAGGTACTAAAACAGAAGATGATACGACACTCGTAATTGTAAAAATATTGTGATATTTGGCTATAACTTTAAGCCTCTCATCATTTCCTCTAGGTTTTCGGCAAGTTTTGAAAGTTCCAGTGCACTACTAGGAATCTGTTGACCGCCATCAGCTATCTCGGTTGAATGGAGTCTTGGATTCTTTTAAGTTCGCCTGTTTCAATAAGAATCATTTAATTCCCATACAATTGGCGTAATATGTTGCGGTGGCAGGCCAGTCAGAAAAGATACCTTTAATTCCAACATCCATGGCAAGAACGTTCAAAACCTCAAACATATCTCCATCGTTATCAATTGCATCGGTTACCGTCTGATAGTAAAAACCACCACCACCGGTAAGAAGACCGGAGCGCTCGAGGGTCCAGGTGATAATATCGAGGCCAGCAGCCTTGGCTGCAATGGCGTATGTCGATGGAACGATTTTGTTGTTATCGTTTACTGCAAGAAGCATAAACATTGGCGGCGCAATTATCTCCACCCCCTGTGCAACGAGTTCCTCCATAGTAGGTGACCAGGTATCCGGGTCGGTGTGGTCGAAGGCAGAATCGTTGTAACGGCCATCGAGATAGACTGCCTGCTTGCCAAACCCGGAATCGTTTTCAATCCAGTAGAGCACGTCATCTAGATTAAATGACTGGGCAAAAACTCGCCGCGGGTTAACTCCAGCCTCTTTATACTCGTCTATCATTTGTTGGGCGTACTCGCTCTGTGTGTAATCCCCTACATAGGGCATTTCTACGTTAGGCGACTTTAGCTCGGGAGTCATTTTCACACCTAATTTTTTGAAAAGCTCTATGCTCTCTGCGTGGCTCATCACTGTCCCACAAGTTGAGTACAGGTCAGTACGGTAGTTAGCAGTACCTCCCAAGTACTCATCCACAGTCAAAGCATATTTATCACTTGCATCCATCTTACCGCAAAGTGATTTGAATTCGTTCAGGGTAATGTCGCTTGTGCAGCATTTAGCAGAGGCGAGTTTGGTGAGTTCGCCGGTATCCGGGTCAATTTCGGCAGGAGTGAACTTTTCTGTACATTTTGCTGCTAACTTTGGGATAGCAAGGATATTAGTGGTAGTATGAAGATCGCATTGTGAGTGACGACAAACCAGCTCCCTATCTTTTGTAAACGTCACATCGCACTCGATGATTCCAGCGCCCATGCGTGCAGCAGCGACATAAGACTCTTTGGTGTGCTCAGGAAACTGTAGGGCAGCGCCACGATGACCGATTGAAAAGTCGGTTCTCCTGTAGGTGCCTTTGGAACACTTCTTTAGTTGAGTTTTTAGATTACTCTCGTCCATATCTTCGACCAAAAAGAACGGGCGAGGTCCTAGATGTACACCTTGCCCACGCTCACCATGCCATCCAAAACCAATATCTTTGGATGATTGTGTATCAGCGAACGCAGAAGACATCAGGACTGCCATAGAAATGGCAAACAAACAAACCAAGGAAGCCAACTCAATAACTTTCTTGTGTCTCATCTGTCCCTCCTTTCTTCTGGTTACACCATCCGGTCAATGCCATTTCAAATGCACTAGCCCCTAATCTTATCATCTTTCAAACAGTTAGATTACCGTACTCGTAGTATATTTATTGAAAAGATTGATATCAAAACTACAAGACAGTGACTTAGGATTTAATATAACAGGGAAGATCAGGAAAAAATCAGACAATAGAAAAAAAAATCCCTGCTTGAGAGATCAGCAGGGATTTTTTAAAACAGAGCAGGATACTCCCGATCATGGTTGGCAGATCGGGTGCACCCCACTCAAAGTTACCAACTATCACCAAGAACAAGGCTTAAGTCAGTACATTTTGCTCGTTCATTATCTGTGAGGTCTTCACCTCTTTTGAAATTCTCAAGATCGCCAGCATAACAGGCATATTCTTTACCGTTCTTATCATGTACAAAGACCATTTTCTTATATTCATTTGAAATGATTTCGCCTCTCATACTCATAGTGTCACCTCTTAATATAGATGAAGGTTTGTTTTATTAAAGTCAACACTAAATTTTATTCTAAACATTTGCCATCCATGATTTCAATTCTCGTTGACCTGTCTATATATTACGAACTCTAGTGGCAAAAACAATAGGTAGCAATTAATAGAAAAACAGTAGCTAATTCTATCACTCGACCTCAAAACGAAAAAGCTCTAAAGATTACCACTCCCATCTTTTCCTGCATGATTTCAATGCACTCTCCCCTCACAAAGGCTCCCTGCTGAAATACTTTTTATTAAAAGAGAACTTAAAATCAGATAATTACAACTATAGACCTGACAGGGCCGGAAACAATTATTACCGTAAAACATTCAGGACCTAACTCACATAGGGTTCACACAGAATAATTTGCTTATTGAGCTAAAACAATAATGGGGGAAACATGTCATTCACATTCAAAACCAGTCTTTGCTTGGTCGCCGTCATCTCCATGGCCGTCTCCAGCTTTGCTGCTGGTGGCGGAAAGATCGTCGCAGCCGACCCAACCAAGCATTTTGATGCAAAGGGCAAAATGCCGTCAGAAGTCACAATAGAACTTCAGAACAACTTGCGCAAAAGTCTGCCCTTTGAAGATAAACGCGATTTTGAGGAAGCCAAGAAAGGCTTTATCGCAGCACCCGAATACAAGCAAATAATGGCAGAGGCCGGTCATGTTGCTTGGGACATGGGGAGTTACGAATTCCTTTTAAAAGACAAGGAATACGACACCATCCATCCCTCACTCCAACGTCAAGCTGTATTAAACATGGCCTATGGTCTGTATGAAGTCGTTCCGGACAAAATCTACCAAATAAGAGGCTACGACCTGGCAAATATCACCTTCATCAAAGGAAATAACGGCTGGATCATCTTTGACCCTCTAACCGCCAAGGAAACAGCTGCAGCTGCATTAAAATTTATTAACGAACAACTCGGTGAACGCCCTGTTACCGCCGTTGTCTATTCACACTCACATGCAGATCATTTTGGCGGGGTACGAGGCGTTGTTGACGAGGCAGATGTCCGTAGTGGTAAAATTCCGGTGATCGCGCCGGTTGGTTTTATGGATCATGCTGTATCTGAGAATGTCTATGCCGGTAACGCCATGTCACGTCGTATGTTCTATCAGTACGGCGTACTCCTGCCCCGTAGCCCCTTTGGCCATGTTGATCAATCGATCGGCAAGAATACCGCAGCAGGTAACCTAGGACTAATTCCACCAAATACGATTGTCGAGCAAGATTTCAAGGAAATGACCGTCGATGGCGTCAGGATGATTTTCCAGAACACGCCTGGCACCGAGGCCCCTGCAGAGATGAACACCTATTTTCCTGATCTGAAAGCTTTCTGGGCTGCTGAAAACATCACTGGTACCGTTCACAACATCTATACATTGCGTGGCGCCTTGGTACGAGATGCCCTGGAATGGTCCAAACAGATCAACGCAGCCCTCTATAAGTTCGGTCAAGATGCACAAGTCATGTTTGCCTCCCACAGCTGGCCACGCTGGGGCAATGATCGCATTCAAGAGGTTATGCGTGCGCAGAGGGATATTTATGCCAACCTCAACAATGAGGTTCTGCACCTGGCAAATCAAGGTGTCACCGTCAACGAGATCCACAACGTCTACCATCCACCTAAGAGCTTGCAGAACCAGTGGGCAGCTCACAGCTATCATGGCTCAGAAGAACACAACAGCCGCGCAGTTGTTAATCGCTATCTCGGCTACTGGGACGCCAATCCGGCGACTTTAATCCCGCTTTCTCCCCGTGATTCCGCTCCACTTTACGTGGAAATGATGGGGGGCTCGTCCAAAATTATTGCCAAAGGCAAAGAGCTTTATGATGACGGGAAATACCGTCATGCCATGGAAATTCTTAACAAGCTGGTCTTTGCCGAACCAGAGAATCAACCCGCTAAAGATCTACTGGCCGATGTCTATGAGCAGATTGGTTACCAAAAAGAAAGCCCGAGCGTCCGTAACAGCTTTCTTGCCGGTGCCTTTGAATTGCGCAACGGTATCCCGACCGGAGCCTCACCAAAAACTGCCGGTCCGGACATGATTCGGGCAATGACAACAGAATTGTGGCTTGATTTTCTGGCCATCCGCCTCGACAGCAAAAAGGCGGAAGGGATAAACTTCACCATCAACCTGATAACTCCCGACAATGACCAAAAATTTGTCGTCGAATTAAGCAATGCCACCCTCACAAACATTGAGGGTGTACAAGCTAAAGATGCAGATCTGACAATCACGATAGACCGCGCTGATCTTGAAGAGACCATGATGGGAGCAGTTAGTTTCGATGACCAGATTAACGCCGGCAAGGCCAAAATGGTCGGCGACACAAAGCCTTATGAGCAATTAAAGGGCATGCTGGTTCAGTTCGATCTTGGTTTCGAGATCTTACCAGGAACCGGAGCAAAGGATCTTACCAAAGAAAATCAGCCCTTTGCCCAACAACCACCTTCGGTTCGGGCAATTACTGACTGATTCTGGTATATTGTGCGATAGCGTGCAGGATTCTCTTGCACGCTATCAAGTGTTGAGCTTGATTTTCTGGGGGAGAGGGGAGATCATCACACAATGAACATTTTGCGTCTTGCTGTTTTCTCGGTATTTATCGTTTGCCTTGCTCCCCTCTCTGGAAGGGCTGCAGGTCTCTGGCTATACGAGCAGGCGACCCCGGATATGGGATCGGCATCCGCAGGAAGGGTTGCCCTTGCTTCAGATGCCTCCACTGCATCTGTTAACCCGGCGGGGATGACCCTCCTTGATCGATCTCAGATGTTGGCAGGGTTCCAAGCGCTCTACGTGGACACTCAATTCGATACTGAATTTGCAGAGTTTGGTGGTGGGGATGGAGGCAATGCCGGCGGCTGGGTTCCAGCAGCATCTTTTTCCTATGTGCATGTTGTCTCACCAGATTTTCGTCTTGGTGTCACTGTGGGATCTTTCTTTGGGCTAGGACTTGATTATGGCAATAGCTGGGCTGGACGTTATTATGTTAAAGAAGCTGAGTTTTTAACTGTCGGCATAAACCCAGGGATTGGTTACAGGGTCAATGAGCAGTGGTCGGTCGGCACCGGAATCAGTATTGTTAATTCAAACCTAAAGCAGAAGACAGCTATACGCAACCTGGGAGCAAACCAACCTGATGGTCAATTAAAGCTCGAAGATGACGATTGGGGACTTGGGTATAATCTGGGGGTTCTTTATGAATATGATTCCAGATCACGCTTCGGACTCACCTATCGCTCGGAAATCGACTTCAAATACAAGGATACTGCATCGTTGAGTGGATTGGAGCCACCTTTAAGTGGTATCGCAAATATCGTTGGATTGACCGGCAGCGAGCTGGATCTTGAAATGAGTCTGCCCCAGGCGGTCATGTTCAGTGCTTACCACAAAGTGACAGATCAGTTAGCACTACTCGGGAATATTGGTTGGCAGGAGTGGAGCTCCTTCGGTGAATCATCGATCTCACTTGCGTCGGAGACAACAAGAGATCTGACCCAGGACCGAAATTTTGATGACACCTGGCATTTTGCCCTAGGTTTTCAATATGAACTGGAATTACCTCTACTTCTTTCAATGGGCATCGCCTATGACGAGTCACCGGTCAGTGATAAGAACAGAACGCCTGATATGCCGCTGGACAGACAATGGCGTTATGCAGCAGGCCTTCAATACGATCTCAGTGACGACATTACCGTGGGCTGTGCTTATGAGTTGCTTGATGCCGGCGATGCTTCCGTCGAGCTTAACCGAGGTGCACTCGCTGGAGAGCTGGTTGGTAATTATTCTTCTAACTATATTCACTTTTTTAATGTCAATCTGATCAGACGTTTCTAGCTATAAAAAGCAGTTATCTTTCCAAAAATGGATATCGGCAACATGTGACATTTCATTCACGAACAATTTTCTAATTTTAGGGCTGGGAATGTGAGGGAGCGTGGTTTTCTACCTCATGCCTTGCTGTTGCTTCCTTCTGCTCCCGCCTACTCCTGGACATACTTTGAATAAGTTTCTTTACTGCACTTCTATCACCTGCAGTCAAGGATACAATTTTTGCGCCGGTATGCATCAGTGCCAGAGTCAGCCAGGCACAGAGCAAAACACCGCAGCAATAAATACCCAAGGCCATTATATTGGCCAGGAAAACGGCCCTGCCTTCCCAATTAAGTTCAAACGCGCTTCCACCTATAACCTCAGCCATCTGCTGAATAGGACCTGTCAAATACGTGGGAGATTTCAGAATAGTGAAAATAATATGAAAAATATCTATAGCATATTTCAGTCCTATGATAATAGCGACAAGACCTACACAAGTAGCGACCAGGCTAGTGATATTTTTGATAATTTCTACGAGTGGCATTGTGGGCTCTTTTGGGGGTAACATGGTCTTCATGTGCGGGTCCTGCCTCCCTTGTCATTTTTAAATAACCGCATGGTTAAAAAAAAGATCTTTTTCACCTAACAAAATTAGAAATATTTATATCTCTACAGCTCGACTATGATCCATTTCATGAGATCAAAGCTGTTTAACACCTATAATTTAAACAAAACCTACCAAACTGCAAGAGCAAAAGACAATTATCAACTTAGCGGGTCTATTACAGACCGCCTCCAAAAAGAATTCTTGTCGCTCCAGCTAAAATAACACCTTAAGCAAATGGACAACGGGCTGGCTTTCGTAACATTCTTGATCTTCTGTAAATTATGTCAATATTAGTTTTCTATATAAACAATCAGACTATTTTTATTTATTTTTCCCTGAAAGAGAGAATGTGTGGCTTATAATCTGGCATTATCCCTGGCTCAAAAACTCGTACAGGTTGATACCGTTAATCCACCCGGCAATGAGTCGGATGCGGTTCGAATTCTGGCCCCACTGCTCATGGAGGCAGGCTTTGAGGTAAAGGAATACAATTACGGTCCCAACCGCAGCTCTCTGGTCGCCCATAAGGGAAAAACCGATCAACCTTCTGTCATATTGTCTGGTCATCTGGATACAGTGCCTTTTGGCTCCCAGCCCTGGACTATGCCTCCATTGTCTGGTTCGGTGGTTGAAGACAAGCTTTATGGAAGAGGATCAGCAGATATGAAAGGCGGCGTTGCTTCACTTGTTGCAGCCATGATTCACTCTGCATCCACGTTCAACGGCTCTCCCTTAACCCTGGTACTGTCAGCTGACGAAGAAATCGGTTGTGCCGGTGCTGCGCAACTCGTAAAAGATGGTGTCTTGCCTAAAGCTCAATGTATCCTGGTTGCGGAACCCACTGGCAATATTCCCTGTCTTGGCCATAAAGGAGTTTTTTGGCTCAAAGCTTCGTTTCACGGAAAAACTGCCCATGCTGCTTTTCCTGATCTTGGAGATAATGCCTTGTTAAAGGCTGCACAGGCTGTGGTTGCTCTAAACGGTGACATCGTTTTTGGTAAATCTCATCGAGAGATGGGTGATTCTACTCTGGTCACAAGCCGATTCTTCAGTGGCAATAACTATAATTCAGTCCCGGATCTTGCAGAAGTCGGTATTGATATCCGTTCTACAGTCAACGTGTCCCATGATACAATTCTTCTCAAGATTAAAGAAGTGCTGGCCTCTTTAAAGCCTGAAATAGAGGTTATTTTTGATCTGCCACCACTATGGACTGACCCAGATCTTGATGTTGTAAAAAAGATCTTTAGCTGTTGCGATTTTGTTCGCAAACAACCCCACCCCTCCAGGATTGCAACATTTTACACCGATGGGGGCATACTTGGCCCCGGCCTAGATAACGCGCCGGTTATAGTCCTTGGACCAGGCGAATCCGGAATGGCTCATCAGGTTGACGAATATGTGCCTGTTGCGGATTTGAGAGAGTGTGTCGATATTTATCTTGAAATCCTATCACGACTCTGTCGTTAGGAGTCTGTTTACTACTTGAAGATCTTGGAGTACAGCACCTCTATCTTGGTGGATGCAATATTCTTTTCTCAATATTTCCAGTAACTATTTTATCAATGGTCCAACTCGTTTTTCAGACCATCCTTTAATGGTTGATGGATCTCTATCTCAACCAAACTTTTTTTTGTTGGGTGGAGACCGAACACGTCAAGGTCCAGGTCAATACGATAATACCATTGATACTCTTTTGAAGGCTCTCCTGACTGGTCGATGATTGGCAGCTTGACAGCTTTTTCTTCAGTCAGCACAGGGTTACGTTTTTGGGCATCAGCCACAAGAAAACCACCAGAAACCCCCATATTTTTACCGCCAGCTATAAAATCGGACATATTGCCAACATTGATCCAGATATTTTTTCCTTCATAGGCAAAATTTATTTTCACCAATGATACTTCAAAATTTCCAAAATTTACCTTCACTGCTATTTCCTCTTGTTATTGCAAGCTTGACATAAGCGAAATATCAACAGCTTTGTAGATACCTTCATATTTAAAAAGACTATTCAGCCACATTGCCCTTCAAACCTATTTCTTCCGCCACTTCCTGCATGCCCGTAATGGTATCGAGGATCAGATCCGAGAGTTCAACCCCAAGCATGTCTGCCCCCCTCTCAATAATCGAACGATCAACCCCTCCGGCAAAGCGTTTATCCTTCCACTTTTTCTTTACGGATTTTGGTTTGAGGTCTAACACACTTTTCGATGGGCGCACCAGGGCAGTCGTTGTTACAAGCCCAGTCAACTCATCGATGGCGTACAGTACTTTCTCCATTTCACTTTGAGGTTCAACATCAGTGCAGATCCCCCATCCATGACTCACGACCGCCCGTATATATTCTTCCGGCCAGTCGTTTTCGCGTAAAATAGCTTCAGTTTTTTTGCAATGCTGATCGGGGAACTGTTCGTAATCCAAATCATGGATCAAACCAATGATTCCCCATTTTTCCTCATCTGCATTTCTTTTTCTGGCACAAAACCTCATCACACCCTCTACGGATAAGGCGTGCTTGATAAGGCTCTCTGTAGAATTATACTTTTTCAAAAGTTCAAGGGCTTCGTCTCGGGTAGGTGTTTGTGACATCGAATATTTTCCTGTTTTATAAGTAGATGAGAAGTGTTTTTATTTAATTAATGAGATCGCTGCAAACCTGCAGTTATGATACCTGCACCGATTAATGCACTACCACCGCATCGATTAAACCATTTACGGACTCTTTCTTTTCTTATCTGTTCCCTTAACTGACCGGCAAAAATGGCGTACAGGGCAGCGTTACAAACGGCCAAGAACAGAAAGGTTCCACCAAGAAGAGTCATCTGGGGAAGTACAGGTTTGAGAGGATCCATAAATTGCGGGAGGAATGCAACAAAAAAGGCGATACTTTTAGGGTTGAGAGCTGTAACTATAAACGAACGTTGTAAGAGTAACCTTGCAGAACTTTTTTGACCACTCCCCCTGTCAGAGTGTTTTTGGGGGTTCGATCTCCACATTTGTATACCAAGATATAACAGGTAAAGAGCTCCAACCCACTTAAATATTGAAAACAGAAACGCTGACGCAGACAATATCACCCCAAGCCCTAAGAGAGAGCAGGTCATTGCGGTGAAATCTCCCAACAGTACACCGACCACAAGAGGTACTACTGATTTTCGTCCATGAGTCACCGCCTGACTTATCACTAAAATAATTGTCGGTCCCGGTATAATGAGGATTAATATTGTTGCAAAGACAAAGGGAATAAAACTTTCGAGGCTCATTAATCTCTCCAGATCATAACTTATGCTTAACCCAGAAATAATTCCGAAATATTAAGGGCTAAAAGTTCAAAAGGCAGATTACCCGTTGCTGTTAAATTTTCAAGCCGCAACTGCATGGAGTAAAAACAATTTTATACATTACAGCCAGCCCAAAAATTGCCACCAGAGATAGTCTAATGGAAATATCAGGACAACGGCACCAATCACCATAAAAAAACAAACCTTGAACGCCTCAAAAAGATTCACGCCAGCCATCTGCATGCCAATAAGCAGAGGCGGAACCTGATAAGGAAAGAGAGGTTGGGAAAAGCCAAGCACCTGCGTCATGACCACGGCCTTAATCGAGAATCCAGTAGCTGTAGCCAACTCTCCTGCAAAAGGCGTCAGTACGGCAGGGACTCCTGGCTGAGTGGTGAATATACCGGTCACGAGGGAGAGGGTTGAAAGTGACATAAAATTCAAAAACGGCGTACCGGTGCCGAGTGGTAACACGCCAATACATTGCTTGGCCAACGCGCTCCCCAGGCCGGTATGGTTGATCATCTGTCCAAGCCCGAGGATGCCGGCAATATAGAAAAGTGAGCCAAAGTTGATCTTCTGCTGAAAAAGCTTGGAACTGACGATATTCACAAAAGGCAGGAGGACAATACAGGCTCCTGCCATGGCGATCCAGGCTGGTGATATGTGGTGCATAAAATCAAAGATCCATAAGGCCAGCATAACTAGCAGAACCACCAAGAGGATTTTTTCACTGCTGGACATTGTTCCTTTTTCCTGCTGCCGGGTAAGAGACTCGTTGGCAAGAGTATCGGGAAACAATAGGAAAATGATAAGACAAAGTAACAAGGACTTAATTATGCCCAGAACCGGAAAATGGAGAATGAGATACTCGCCATAGAGAGGCGAATATTGATAAAGAGTTTCACTCAGGCCAGACAGCACCATATTGGGAACATTGGCCGGTAAGATCGCAAAACCAGGCAAAAACGAGCCAAGGACAATAGCAACGACCATTCCGGTATACCCCTTTCTGCCCTTTTGTAAGCCGAACTGTTCAGCGATGGTGACCGCAATGGGTACGAGCAGGACCACACGACCAAGGGCAGATGGCATTAATAGCCCGGAGAAGACACCGCTAAAGACCAGACCAACAATGAGTTGACCATAGCTCCGGTTGAAACGAGATGTCACCTTTGCAGCTATTCTTTTACCCAGTCCAGTGACATTTATCCCCACCCCAAGCACGAGACCACCGAAGATGAGCCAGAAGGCACCGGAAGAAAAACCCGAGAAAATAATGTTCGGCTGAGCGATATTGAACAGCATCGCTCCAGTAAAGAAGATGAGCGCAGTGAGATACTCTGCAATAAAGCCGGTCGCCCAGAATGACAGGATGACGATGGTAAAAGCCGCCGCCCTGACTGCTACCGGACTAAGAAACAGTGGAGGAAAAAGAACCAACCAGAGAGCCATCGCAAAAGCTGACAGCACCGCAAAAGATTTAATGCTTTTTGTCATGTTAATTACAGTTTAAACCCGTTGAACTCTCTTTTGTTTCATCAATTGACGTTCTTCCCCTGAATAATTGTCTCATTGGCAGACGAACACTGGAAAAATCAGAGCTTCTCAAAATTGTTCAATAAAATGCTAACTCATGATGGCCTTTAAAACCGCTGAAAAATCTTCATCCGCACCTCCCTGCTCTCTAGCCCTGACATACGAATTGTTGGCGGCACCAGCCGTATAGAGTGTCTGGCCACATTCATCTCCCAGTTGAAGGGCAAGTCGCATATCTTTTTGCATGTGTTTAAGGGGGAATGCTGTTGGAAAACTCCCTGCAGCCATTTGAGGGCCCTTAAGACGAAACATCGGATTATCGATGGCTCCCTGGGTCAAAACCTCAAGAACGTCGGCCTTATCTAGACCAGCTTTATCTCCTAAAGCGAGTCCTTCAGCAAATGCGGTCATCATGGTTCCCATTATCATGTTAATAACGAGTTTCATCTGGGCACCCTGCCCAACTTCCTTGAAATAAAATGATTTCTTGCCCATCAGTTGAAGTGCGGGGGCTGCTTCATGGTAGAGTGATTCGTCTCCCCCACAGAGAAAAACCAGGGTACCATCTTCAGCGGGTTTTTTACTGCCGGAAACCGGCGCTTCAAGAAAACGTCCTCCTTTAATCTTCACTGCTTCAGCTATATGGATCGCTGTTTCCGGGTCAACAGTAGAAACATCAATGTATGCTTTGCCTGGGGCTATGCCTTCCAGAACACCACCTTCATCAAAGAAAAGGGCTGCAGCAGCAGCTGGATCTGAAACCATTGCAAAGGTGATATCGCATTGGGCTGTTACCTCGCCGGGACTGGCTCCCATGTGTGCACCCAGATCAACAAGAGGAGAACATTTTTCCTCTGTGCGGTTCCAGACAGTTACATCAAATCCTGCGCTGATAAGGTTTTTCGCCATGGCCTGTCCCATGATCCCAATTCCTAAAAATCCATATTTCATCATTTTTCTGCCCTCCTAAAAATAGTAACAATTTATAAAAATTGGTCGACAGAGATCTTTGCGATTAAGCCATCAGTCGGAAAGGTCCTGTGAAACCATGGCGCGTAAAACAGTGTACTAGTAAATGTAACACTGATAATTCCAGATAGAACAATAATGATCCATATAAAAAGATACTTCCATTATTTTTCTGAGAGTGTAACGTATATAATGTTATTTCTTCTTACCAAGAATATCTCATTAATATTCATCAGTTAAGGTCAAAAAAGTTATTATGAAACTGCCATGGATGCTATCAATAGGACTCTGCTTGCTTCTTCTGGCAAGTTCTCTTTCAGAGGGACTCAGCAGCTCTAACAAATGGGAACAACTTGATACGATTGAAGGGGTTACTCTTTTTCGCTCTCTTGAAGAATCAGATGACCTTCTGCCATTCAAAGCCATTGCCAAACTAAATATTCCCTATCAGAAAATCGTTATGGCGCTTGTGGATGCCGAGAATAAAAACATCTGGGCACCCAAGCTTAAATTCACAACTATTCATAATGAAATTTCAACCAACCATTTTGAATATAGTGAATACTACACGACCCCATGGCCATTCTATGATCGAGAATTTCTCCTCGTAGGGACAGTGGAATATAAGAGTGACCGTATTCTGTTTAGCGCCCAGAACTCGACCAACAAAAACCTTGCTGATAACGATCACCTTTTGGCCAATGTCAAAGTGCTGGAGGTTGTTATCATCCCCCTTTCTGCAGACAGGACTCAGGTTGAGTTCACTTTTTCAGGAGATCTTGGCGGATGGATCCCCACCTTCGTCAAAAACATCATCCAAAAAAAATGGCCTATCCGGTTCATCCAGGCAATGCAAGCACATATCAAGGACACCCCTACCCTGGAAACGACTAGATATCTGGCCCTTCAGAAAACAGAACTGTCCATCCCTGAAAAACCATAAAGATTGAAAGTGTCAAAAGCATGCTATTGGCATTTTCAATATGAAAATCTGTTCTTTAGGGAGTTTGTTACACGGTGTGTAAATGACATATATTCATGTTCAGCAAATTGTTATTAATAGGTAATGTGAACAGCGGTTTTATTCTAGTATTCGTCATCTCTTTTTCAGGATGCCTTTTTGTGGTAATAGCTGTGGACCAGGAGGAGGAGCGGCTGGAAAAAAGTGCAGGCTAGAGTTCAAACAGTCAAGAGTTGTGCTACAGAATACAAGGAGGACTGAAAACGCACCCTTGTATTCTTGTGGTTGGTTTGTGGTAAGTCCTGTTAATCGACAAGATCGTTAAAGCGGCAGCTCAGCAATAAATCGCCGTCCTCATAGAGAGTGGTCACCTTGTACGGTAATGTCTTAAAAAGATTTATCATCGCTTTGTTGCTCGGGACTGTATAAGCGATAAGGCCGGCAATAGCATTTTCCCTGGCTGCTGCCGCCAGTTTTTTCAGAAAAAAGGTACCCAGGCCTTTACCCTGGAAATCTTCACTGACAGAAAATGCCACCTCGGCCATGTTCTCATTGTCGAGTTTCAAGCTCTCGGCAACGGCCACAATCCGTCCAAAGCCATAATCTCCGACGACGGCAACCAGTGTCAAGTCGTTTACATAGTCAACATGGGAGCGAGTCTCCGTCTCTGCTCTGGCAAAGACAGTTTTCTGGCAAAAAAATCTGGTCAGCACGTCTTCTTTGGGCAGGGTGTAGTAATGTTCCTGGATTCGACGTTCATCCACCGGTTTTGCAGGACGGATTGTGACTTTTTGACCGTCTAATTCCATAGTTTGTTCAAGACGTACGGGATAGACAGCTCTCGACGCCTCTCCCAGTGTCCTCTCCGAGTCAATAAAGCCAAGCTTCTTGGCACCCTCCAAAAGAGTTTCTCTAAAATCGGGATGGGCAATACTAATCATTGCGATTACACGCTCTTGAAGGCTCTTGCCAAACAAGTTAACACACCCATATTCGGTGACAATATAGTGGACATCGCCTCGAGGAACCACGACCAGATCCTTTTTGAAAGCAGGAATGATGGTGGATTCTATACCGTTTATTGTTTCTTTGGTGGAATAGATCATGATGATGGACTTTCCTGCCGGGGAGCGCCGTGCCCCGCGAACAAAATCGGGGATACCCGAAACACCTGCAAATCGTGTGGCGGCCGAAGCCTGGGCAGTTACCTGTCCCGTAAGATCTATCTTGCTTGCGACGTTGATCGATACCATTCGGTTATGCCGGGAGATAACAAAGGGGTCGTTCACATAGTCAGAGGGATGAAAATCCACTGCCGGATTGTCATTTAAGAATTCGTAAAGATTAGGGGTGCCGACGGCCATTGAGGCAACCATCTTGCCTTCGTTGAGGCCTTTTTTCTTATTAGTTATATTTCCCCTGGCGTAGAGATGCATGATACTGTCAGTGAGAAACTGGGAGTGGACTCCAAGGTCGTTCTTGTTTGCAAGGGTTTGCACTGTTGCCTGGGAGACTGCATCAAGGCCTATTTGAAGGGTTGATCCGTCTTCGATCAGCTTGGCAATATGGTTACCGATTTGTTGCGCGGCCTCAGAGGATGCTTCTGCGGGTGGTATTGCCAGCAGTTCTTCCTCGTATTCAACCAGCAAATCCACATCATTTACATGGATGAAGCTCTGGCCCATGACTCTTGGCATTTTGGGATTTACCTGGGCTATGACAAAATCGGCAGATCGCGCCGCAGCCATGGTTACGTCAACAGAAATGCCAAGGCTCATCCAACCAAAATCGTCAGCCGGAGAGACCTGAATCAAGGCAACATTTAACGGGAGTTTTCTTGTGGTAAACAGACTTGGTACATCCGACATGTTCATTGGAGTAATGAAACGTCTTTGTTTGGCAAGGGTTTTTGACTTAGTCGCGCCAAGATAGATGGAACGGATATTGAGGTTGGTGTCGTTGGTTTTATCTGCAATAGCTGCAAGGGAAACAGTTTCACGACCTAGTAAGCGAACAACTTCCAATCCACTAAAATTGTTTGTTTTTTCGACAAGTTTTTTAACAAGAGCCTGGGGCTCTCCGCATCCAGAGCCGATAAATACCCGCTGGCCAGATCGAATTTTGTCAATGGCTGTATCTGCGTTTACTCTTTTAATGAGGTAGGCATCGGCCCAGTACTGGGAGTTAGGCATGTTTAGCTCCATGTATTGTTATAGAAAGACAATTCTATTATTCAAAAATGATGTTGAAAACATATTTGAAAACAAGTTCTGTAAATCAAACCAACACCCCTCAAGGAGATACTATAAAAGAGCGCCCCCCAAAGGGGTATTGAACTGAATGCCAGGCTTTCAGGAGTACTCAGTTTTGTGCCACCTTGAGGATTAAGGCACTAAAGATCACAATAGAATAATCCCACTATACAGCTCTTAGATTTATTTCCCATCCCAAGATTCTGTTCTGGCAGTGTAATTGCTCTATCTATTCAGATACATAGCTGTTAAAAAATTAAATTGCAATTAACCAAAGAAGAGACGGCCATTACCACCCCCCAGAGACGTTATGCTCGTTGTCTTTTTAGTTTAACAGGTTACTTAATATATTCTCCTGTTCGTTGAGGACTTCCTCCAGGATCTCGGTAGTAGTGAGAGGATTCATGATGACTGAGCGTAAAACAACCGCGTTGTGACTGTCACCAGGTCGAACTCGGAGTCTGGTGCGTGATACAAAGCTTTTTCCCGCTTCTCTTTGGATTCTCTGCAACTTCGTATTTATTTCACTGATGTG
>Ga0209692_10001832_pt1 | contig 26465 bp, 24 predicted proteins | sample tdDd472_FD_187129 | JGI IMG/M metagenome (GOLD analysis project Ga0209692, IMG submission 187129) | Marine sediment microbial communities from the Atlantic coast under amendment with organic carbon and nitrate - tdDd47.2 (SPAdes)... | ecosystem: Environmental > Aquatic > Marine > Coastal >... | reverse complement strand
TTATTTGCGAGTGCAATCACTCGCAAGATTGGTGGAGGCGGCCGGTATGGACGAGGTCTTTGACCTCGCCCTCACTGCGTTCGGGTTGCTGTGCATCGCTGCGCCGGTCGCTTCGCGACGGCTGGTGAACCGCCTACGCCGGTTCTTCTACGCGGCGCTCCCAGCCAAAAACAAAAACGCCCCGCAGAGCGGGGCATTTCCGTTTGTTGGTGGAGGCGGCCGGTATCGAACCGGCGTCCGAGAGCACTCCGCTCCAAGGTCTACATGCTTATACCGCCTTTAATCTTACTGAAGGCAACCCGACGGGCAGGGTAAACCAACAGCCAGTTTAGTAAAGGTTTAACGCTTAGGCCCCAAACATACCCTCACGCGATTCTGTTTAAATAACACCGGGATCTGAACGTCCAGACACATATCAGGCCGATGACACTAAAACTGGTTTTTAAGCAGCTAGTGCGTAGTTGTCGTCGTTGGCAACTATAAGGTTTACAGCTGTATTTACGAGGTAATCTGTCCCTCGGCATGCACTCAAAGTTTCGCTACCCACGTCGAAGCCATTTCGCCCCCGTGTGCGTACCTGTTTAAAACAGGTGTGAAACTGTCATTTATATAAGTGTAGGGGCGAAATGCGAAAAAACAAGCAGAGGGTTAGTGTTTCAGGATACGGGCTTTTTGCCGGTTCCAGTCGCGATCCTTCTGATCGGCCCGTTTGTCGTGCTGTTTCTTGCCTTTGGCAAGCCCGATCTGCAGCTTGGCGCGGCCGCGGGTCCAATGCAGATTGAGCGGCACGAGTGTGTACCCTTTGCGCTCGATACTGCCTATCAGTACGTCCAGTTCGCGCTTGTTCAGCAGCAGTTTGCGATTGCGCGTGGGGTTTGGCGTGATATGCGTTGAGACAGTATTCATCGGCGATATCGTCGCGCCGACAAACCAGGCTTCGCCATTCTGGATGATGGCGTAGGCCTCGTTCATGCTGACTTTCTTATCGCGCAGGCTTTTTACTTCCCAGCCCTCCAGGCACAAGCCAGCCTCGAAATCTTTCTCGATAAAATAATCGTAGCGTGCACGCCGGTTCTCGGCGATCAGGCGGTCATCACCGGCTTTCTTTTTGGGCTTGGCCATCCGGCTAGTTTACTTGAACTGCGGCGCCGGAGTTATAACTTAGATTGCAGCTTCACTACCGCCGATGGTTTACAATCCTTAAGTGCGCACAAGGGCCCGAATCCGCTTCGGCAGGGAGCAGGTTCGGTAGCCCGGTTCTTACAGGAAGATAAAGAGAGATGGCAGGAACAGGTCGATCCACGGGGGCTTCCGCTGCAGTTCGCGATTCGCTGCACGGTCTATGGTCTTCACGCTTCGCATTCGTTCTAGCTGTCTCCGGCTCGGCCGTCGGGCTCGGCAATATATGGAAGTTTCCTTATGTGGCCGGCCAGAATGGCGGTGGCGCATTTGTGCTCGTCTATTTATTGTGTGTGTTCGGCATTGGTCTGCCGATCATGATGTCGGAGGTGCTGCTCGGCCGTCGCGGCCGCCGCAATCCGGTGGCGACCATGTCGCTGATCGGCGAGGAAGAGTCGGGTACCCGGGTCTGGGGGTTGGTCGGCGCCAGCGGCGCGATCGCAGGTTTTCTTATTTTATCTTTCTACAGCGTTATTGCCGGCTGGACGCTGTCGTATATCTTTAAGTCGCTAAGCGGTGAGTTTCTGGCTCTTGATGCAGCAGCCGTCGGCGACGTATTCGGCAGCCTGACCGGAAGCGTCCGGCAGTCAGCCTTTTGGCACACCTTGTTCCTTGGTACGACTGTTCTGCTGGTCGCGCTCGGGGTTGAGCGCGGAATTGAGCGAGCCGTGAAATTCATGATGCCGGCACTGCTGATCCTTATGCTGGTGCTGCTCGGCTACTCAATGAATATGGGTGAGTTCGAGCGCGGTTTTGATTTCATGTTTGCAGCCGATTTCAGCAAGCTCAATGCCAATAGTGTATTGGCTGCTATGGGGCAGGCGTTTTTCACCTTGAGTATCGGCATGGGTGCGGTCATGGCATACGGCGCCTATCTCCCGCAGGATGCGTCCATCATTCGCACGTCGTTCGCCGTTGTTTGTGCCGACACCGCTATCGCGATACTTGCCGGTCTGGTGATTTTTCCAATCGTGTTTGCCAACGGGCTTGACCCGACCAGTGGCCCTGGCCTCATCTTCCAGACATTACCGCTGGCATTTGCACAAATGCCGGGCGGCTTATATTTCGCATCGATGTTTTTTATGTTGCTGGCATTCGCCGCACTGACATCGGCAATCAGTTTAATGGAGCCGGCCGTTGTCTGGTTGATGGAAGGCCGCGACTTTCGCCGGCCGGTGGCAGCATCGTTGGTAGGGCTGATCATCTGGGTACTCGGGTTTCTGACGGTGCTGTCGTTCAATCACCTGAGCGATTTCACTTTTCTCAAAGGCACGTTCTTCGACAACCTCGATTACCTGACCAGCAATATCATGCTGCCGCTGGGCGGGCTGGCGATAACCGTGTTCTGCGGCTGGGTGATGTGCACCAGTTCCAGCGCTGAGGAACTCGACCCTGAGGCGGGCGACGCCTATCGAATCTGGCGGCTGTTGTCGCGCTATATTGCACCGGTTGCTGTAGTGCTCGTATTCCTGAATGCCATCGGTGTATTTGGTTAATTGCCGATGCGTAGAGTGCAGCGAACAGCGATCCTGCCGTACACCGCCGAACAGATGTTTGATCTGGTCTCGGATGTCGAAGCCTATTCGGAGTTTCTGCCGTGGTGTGAAGGTTCCGAGCTACGCAGTCGCACCGACAGCGAGCTGGTGGGTGGTATGTCGGTGGGTATTAAAGGTATTACGGCAAAGTTTGTGACCCGCAATATTCTGCAGCGGCCGCAGGTCATGAATATGGTTCTGGAGGAGGGCCCGTTCCGGGTGCTCGAGGGCACGTGGGAGTTCAAACCCTTAGGTGAAGAGGGCGGTCAGCAGGGGTGTAAGGTATCGCTCAGCATTGATTTCGAGTTTGAAAGTTCTGTGCAGGATATGTTGCTGGGCGGAAGTTTCGAGCTGATTTGCAACAAGCTGATCGATGCTTTCGCAGCACGCGCCAAAGATGTGCACGGGTAGCGGCGGGTGGCCGGGATAGTTATTGAAGTGATTTACGCACGACCCGATGTGCAGCGGTCGGAGCGACTGACGCTGGCAGAGGGAACCAGTGCCCGCGCTGTGCTGAATCAGACGCGGATTCCCGAAGAGTTTCCTGAAATAGATATCGCCGCTTGCCCGTTAGGCATCTGGGGCAAGCAAGTCGAAGATGATTATGTGTTGCGTGACGGGGACCGTCTCGAAATATATCGGCCCTTACTCAACGACCCGCGGGAAACCCGCCGGCGGCTGGCAGCAGAAGGTAAGACGATGGGTAAGCCGCTTGCTGACTAGATAGTTTTAGTCGCGCTCAACCGGCACATCGCGTTTGATTGCACTCACGCGCCCGTCGCTGAATTCAATGATAAGCCAGCGTTGCTCGGGTGTTTTGGCCCGACCGCCTTTGAAGTAGTACATATAGTCCCAGCGGTCTTTCTGGAAGGTGTCGTTGACTACCGGGCTGCCAAGAATGTAGCGGACCTGACTCTGCGTCATGCCGATTTCCACCTGATCAACCGCTTCGGCATCCAGTTGGTTGCCTTGTTGAATGTCAATTTTGTAGACACAGCCTGCCTGCAACACGGCGACCAAGAGGAAGATTGCAGTACAACAACGCAGGGATGTGGACAATGGCTGCTTGAGAAGCCGGAAAGCGGTTTCAGTCATGAGGTTGAGCGGGTTTAATCAATGCGCAATCTGCGCCGGTGCTGCATAATAACGCATCTGGGCCCTACATGAACCACCCTCTGTAGCGGAAAGAAGCCAATTCAGTTGTGCAGCAACCGAAGAGGCGTGACCGGGAGAACACGTTGAGCAGGCAGGAACTTAAAGACGCCGGACTGAAGGTTACCTCACCCCGTGTGCGGATCCTGCAGTTACTGGAGCAATCCAAAACGCCGCACATGACGGCGGAAGATGTCTATAAGGCATTGCTGGACGGCGGTGAAGAGATCGGCCTCGCAACTGTTTACCGCGTGCTGTCGCAGTTTGAAGAGGTCAACCTGGTTACCCGCCATAGCTTTGAAGAGGGTAAGGCAGTTTTTGAGCGCAACAAAGGTGGTCATCATGATCACATGGTGTGCATGGAAACCGGCAAGGTTATCGAATTCATGGACGACGCTATCGAGCGTCTGCAGCACGAAGTGGCCGAAGCACACGGCTACGATCTCGTCGATCACAATATGGTGTTGTACGTGCGCCCGAAAAAGGGCGGCGAGTAGCCCGGGCCAGCCGGATATCTAACCGGCCTTATTCAGCATCTCTTCAGCATGCGCCCGGGTGGCGTCGGTAATAGTTGTACCACCGAGCATGCGCGCAATCTCCCCGATTCGCTCATCAGCGGTTAACGCCTTGATCGATGTGCGGGTGGTTTTTCCGTCACTGAGTTTGCTTACCCGCAGTTGATGATCGCCCTGGCTGGCAACCTGCGGTAGATGGGTCACGCAAATTACCTGCGCGTCACCGGCCAGTTGATGCAACTGTTCCCCGACGATTTCGGCGACCGCGCCACCGACGCCTGAATCAACTTCATCAAATATCAGGGTGCCGACTGCGTCGCTGCTGCGGGCGGCAACCTGAATGGCCAGGCTGACGCGCGACAGTTCGCCGCCGGATGCGACTTTATTGAGGTTGCCTGGCTGTACGCCGGGGTTAAAACCGACCCGGAATTCAATGCGCTCGAGACCGTCGGCCGTTGGTTCGGCAAGTGCCTGCAGGGCAATTTCGAAACCGCCATGTTCCATGCCCAGTTTGCGGATATTAGCGGTTACCGCATCGCTCAGGCGTGCTGCGGTAGCCTCACGCTGTTGTGTGAGTTGTTGGCAGAGCCCGTCAAGTGCTGCACGTTTTTCTGCAACCCCGGCCTCGAGTTCAGCCAGTCGGGTGCCGGAATTATCAAGTGCGTCGAGCTCTTCCTGCAGCCGGGTTAGCAGTTCGGGCAGCGCATCGGGTTCGACCCGGTGTTTGCGGGCCTGGTCGTGAAATGCGGCAAGCCGTGCTTCCAGTTCCTGAAAACCTCCGGGGTTTGTTTCCAGCGAATCGAGATGGCGCCGCAGGCCATCAACGGCTTCGCCGATCTGAATATCAGCATCGTTCAGCAGCTTGCTGTATTCGCTCAAACCGGAGTCGTATTGAGACAGTGCTTCGAGTGCCGCATTGCTGCGACTGACCAGCGCCTGCGCGGACTGTTCGCTGTCGTACAGTGTGTCGATGGCACTGCCGATGCCTTCACCGATTTGCACAGCGTTGGCGGCGCGGGTGTGTTTTTCGTTAAGTTGCGCGAGTTCGCCCGCTTGCGGACCCAGTGCTTCAAGTTCGCCGATTTGATAACGCAACAGGTCGAGTCGTTCTTCCCGCTCGCGCCCTGCATTGCTGAGTGATTCGAATTCGTCGGCAGCTTCGCGCCAGCTGTGAAATGCGGTGCGGACTGCCTGCGCCAACTCCAGCAGTCCCCCGGACTGGTCCACGACCTGCCGCTGGACCGCCGGTCGCAGCAGCGACTGGTGGGCTTGCTGACCGCAGATATCAACCAGTTGCTGGCCGAGTTGCCGCAGAATCTGCATCGGCACGGCATTGCCGTTGATATAGCCACGGGAGCGACCTTCCGAGGTTACGACACGCCGCACCAGGCATTCCTGATCGTCACCACCCAGGTCATGTTCCTGCAGCCATTGCAGCACCGCTGATGAAGCGCCGAGCTCAAAGCTTGCGCTGACTTCCGCGCGCCCGGTGCCAACGCGCACCGCCTCGGAGTCGGCGCGCTCGCCCAATGCCAGGCCAAGTGCATCGACCAGTATCGACTTGCCCGCACCGGTTTCACCGGTAAGCGAGGTCATTCCGCCCGCCAGCTCAAGGTCGACTTCATCGACAACAGCCAGATTGCGAATATGCAGGTTAGTAAGCAATGCCGTGTCCGTCAGCTTTGGCGCACAAGATTGCGCCGGTCTTTGCCCCAGTGCATTTTTTCACGCAGAACATCGTAGTAATCGTAGCCGACAGGGTGGACCAGCTGCACCCGCGTTTCGGCCGCTTCTATATGTAATCGATCGCCGGCGCGCATTTCGGCCAGAAACTCGCCGTCGCCACTGACCTCGGCCTTGCTCTCGTGATAGTCGAGCATGATCACATCGGTTGCCGCGATGGACGGTATGACAACGGGTCGGTCACTGAGTGTGTGCGGGCAAATAGGTGCCAGCACGATGGCGTCGAGACCCGGGCTGACGATCGGCCCGCCACAGCTCAGCGCATAGGCGGTTGAACCGGTCGGGGTAGCGGCAATGTAACCGTCGCCACCGTGAGTGTTTACATACTGCCCGTTTACATAGGTTTTAAACTCGAGCATACGGGCCGGTTCGAGGCGTTTCAGCACGATATCGTTCATGCCCAGGCCGCTCGCGACCAATTCCTCGCCACGCCACAGCTCACCTTTTAGCAGCAGGCGTTTCTCGAGGGTGAAGTTTCCTTGCAGCACGTCAGTAACGCTCTCGCGCATAACATTCGGGCTGATATCTGCCAGAAAACCGAGGCGACCGCGGTTAATGCCGAGTACCGGAACCTTGCCGGCCGATGCGAGCCGCGCAGCACTGAGCATGGTCCCGTCACCACCGACAGCCACCAGCAGGTCGGCGCGATCCGCTAGTTGTTCTTCCGGTGCAACCTCAAGCCCGCCGGCCAGGTTTTCCGGTAAGTCTGCGGAGACGACGACGTGACAGCCACGCTCGGTCAGCAAAGCAATCAGCTGCTCAATCGTCTCCAGAGTGTTAGGACCACTCCGGTTGCCTGTGATCGCGATGCTTTTGAAGGCTTCAGTCATAGTGATAAAGGTGCTGCCAAGTTGGCGTTATTGTTCAATATTATTTGCGGTCCCGACTTTAGCCGGGCTGCAGCCAAGCATAACAGGAGCGTTATTTCGAAGGCTATACGCTCGCCTGCGATCAGTAGCAGGCGGACCGGCAACCGACGTCTTATTGACAGCAAAACGGGGTCATTGCTAGCGTTCAGCTACCGATTGTTTTAGCGTCTTAGTGTTATGTCTGCAGATCATTCCATTGCCGAGCCCAGCGAACGCGCACAACATATTCTGCGTGCGTTGGTTGAGAGCTATATCCGGGACGGGCAACCGGTCGGTTCCCGCACGCTGTCGAAGGTCCTGGCCAGAACGCCGGAGGTGTCGTTAAGTCCCGCGAGCATCCGCAATGTCATGGCCGATCTGGAAGAGTTTGGCTTTATCACTTCGCCGCATACCTCTGCCGGGCGCATACCGACGCCCGCCGGTTACCGCTTTTTTGTAGACACGCTGGTCAAGTTGCAACAACCGGCTGCCAACGACCTGAGCATTTTGCAGCAGCAGATTGCAGGTGATTCACGGGAGTTGGCATCGGCTGCATCCACGGCGTTATCGGCAATGACGCATCTGGCCGGTCTGGTGACCCTGCCGCGGATGAGTCAGGTTGTGTTGCGGCAAGTCGAGTTCCTGCCGATTTCAGGGCAGCGTGCGCTGGCGATTCTCGTGATCAACGACCATGAAGTGCAGAACCGGGTGTTGCATCTCGACCGTGAGTACAGTGAAGACGAGTTGCGGCGTGCTGCAAACTATTTAAACCAGACGTTCGCCGGGAAAGAACTGAATCAGGTCCGCGAACTGGTGGTCGCGGAACTGAAGAAGACTCAGGAATCCATGAACCAGCTGATGATCGATACCGTCAGCATCGCCCAACAGGCGCTGCATGTGGATGCACCTGAAGCCGAGTACGTTATGGCCGGTCAGACTCAGCTGATGGATTTCGATGAGTTGTCCGATATTGACAAGCTCAAGCAGCTATTCGAAGCGTTTAACCAGAAGCGCGAGATTCTCGGCTTGCTCGATCGCAGCATTGTTGCCGACGGTGTGCAGATTTTTATTGGCGAGGAGTCGGGCTACCAGTTGCTCGACGATTGCAGTATTGTCACGGCCCCGTACAGCGTGGACAACGAAGTTGTCGGTGTCCTTGGCGTCATCGGCCCGACCCGGATGGCCTATGAACGGGTCATACCGATTGTCGATATCACGGCAAAAATGGTCGGCGCAGCCTTGAAAAGCGGCGAATAGCCCCAAAATAGGCTCCATAGCTAATTAATAGTTTGCTTGCGGCACCCGCCCGTGAGTGACTTCCTGATACAGAGCACTGAGTAGATGAGCGAAGACAAGAAGCCCGGAACACAGCCCGCCGACAAGGCAAGCGAAGCAACCGAAGCCGAAATGGCTGAGACGATGGTTTTGCCTGATGACCCTGAATCGGAGCTGGTGCCCGAAGAGTACGCTGAAACGATGGTCTTGCCGGAAGACGCCGGCGTTAACGCCGAGTTACAGGCTGCCCTGGCGAAAGCCGATGAAAACTGGGAGAAGTACCTGCGGGCGGAAGCCGAGGGCAACAATATCCGTCGCCGTGCAGAGCGGGACGTTGAGAATGCCCATCGCTACGGTGTCGAAAAGTTCGCCAAAGAAATGCTGGCGGTACTCGACAGTCTCGAGCTCGGCATACAGGCTGGCGAGTCGGCGACCGTCGAGGCGCTTATCGAAGGCAATCAGGCGGGCCTTAAACAGTTTCTGGCAGCCCTCACGAAATTCGGTGTCGAGGCGATCGATCCCGAGGGCGAGCCGTTTAATCCGGAAATGCACGAAGCGATGGTGATGCAGCCATCCGATACCGCCGAGCCGAATTCGGTTCTGCAGGTGGTGCAAACCGGCTACAGCCTCAATGGCCGGGTGCTCCGGCCGGCGCGCGTAATCGTCGCGAAAGCACCGGAATAACCACCGCCGTGGCCGGGTCGGCCCGTGCGGCCAGAGTGGCAATCTCTGACGCCGGCGGATATCCCGGTCTGCAGATCTGCCCGAATCCCTGAAAAACTGCAGAAAACGCCGTTTTTTTGACCTTAAAGCCTTGAAAAGAGCCGTGATGCCCATAAATAAAGGGCATTGCAAGATTTTAACGAATTAACCCCGGAGAACCACTATGGGACGAGTAATCGGAATAGACCTGGGCACGACCAACTCATGCATAGCGCTGATGGATGGCGACCAGGCCAAAGTAATTGAAAACAGCGAGGGTGATCGCACCACACCGTCGATCGTGGCCTTCACGAAAGACGACGAAGTGCTGGTCGGTCAGTCTGCCAAGCGGCAGGCGGTCACTAACCCTGAGAACACCCTGTTCGCCGTCAAGCGCCTTATCGGTCGTGCTTTTAAAGACGAAGTCGTACAGCGCGACATCGCGATGGTGCCGTACAAGATTGTCGAAGCCGACAATGGCGATGCCTGGGTTGAAGCCAATGGCAATCAGATGGCTGCGCCGGAAGTGTCAGCGCGCGTCCTGATGAAAATGAAAAAGACAGCCGAAGATTATCTCGGCGAAGAAGTTACCGAAGCGGTAATTACCGTACCGGCATACTTTAATGACTCGCAGCGTCAGGCAACTAAAGATGCCGGCAAGATCGCCGGTCTCGAAGTGAAGCGCATTATTAATGAGCCGACTGCTGCAGCACTGGCTTACGGTATGGACAAGCAGCGCGGTGACCGCAAAGTTGTTGTCTATGACCTTGGCGGCGGTACCTTCGACGTATCGATCATTGAGATTGCCGAGATTGACGGCGAGCACCAATTTGAAGTGCTGGCGACCAACGGTGACACGTTCCTCGGCGGTGAAGATTTTGATATGCGCATCATCAATTACCTCGCTACCGAGTTCCAGAACGAGTCCGGCGTCGATGTAAAAGCTGATCCGCTCGCTATGCAGCGCCTGAAAGAAGCTGCCGAGAAAGCCAAAATCGAGCTGTCGTCGAGCCAGCAGACCGAAGTGAATCTGCCGTACATTACGGCTGATGCGAGTGGTCCGAAGCATCTCAACATCAAGCTGACCCGGGCGAAGCTCGAGTCACTGGTTGGCGAGTTGGTGGAGCGCACCATCGGGCCGTGTAAAACAGCATTGGCTGACGCAGGACTGAAAGCGTCGGATATCAACGACGTGATTCTGGTCGGTGGTCAGACACGAATGCCTAAAGTGCAGGAAGCGGTACAGAACTTCTTTGGTCAGGAGCCGCGCAAAGACGTGAACCCGGATGAGGCTGTAGCTGTCGGTGCTGCGATTCAGGGTGGCGTATTGTCGGGCGATGTCAAAGACGTGTTGCTGCTCGATGTGACTCCGCTGTCACTCGGTATCGAAACGCTCGGTGGCGTCATGACGAAGCTGATCGATAAGAACACTACGATTCCTACTAAAGCGAATCAGGTGTTCTCTACTGCAGACGACAATCAGCCTGCAGTAACGATTCATGTTCTGCAGGGTGAGCGTGAGCGCTCGGGTGATAACAAATCACTGGGGCGTTTCGATCTTGCTGATATCCCGCCTTCACCGCGCGGCGTGCCGCAGATCGAAGTGACTTTCGATATCGATGCCAACGGTATTCTGAACGTGTCGGCGAAAGATAAAGCCACCGGCAAAGAGCAGAACATCGTTATTAAGGCATCCAGTGGTCTGTCCGATGACGAGATCGACCGGATGGTTGGTGACGCAGCGACACATGCCGAAGACGACAAGAAGTTCCGCGAGCTCGTCGATGCCCGTAACCAGGCTGATGCTCTGGTGCACGGTACCGAAAAGTCTCTGGAAGACCTTGGTGAAAAAGTTGAAGCAGAAGAGCGTGCGTCTATCGAGTCTGCTTTGAATGATCTTAAAGAAGCGCTGAAAGGCGAAGACAAAGAAGCGATCGAAACCAAGTCTCAGGCATTGGCTGAAGCATCGGCCAGTCTGGCACAGCGGGTTTACGAACAGGCAGCAGCCGAAGAGGGTGCCGGTGAGGCAACTGACGCGGCAGCCGACGACGGTGTTGTCGATGCCGAGTTCGAGGAAGTTAAGAAAGACGAGGACGGCAAGTAACGCTTGTTTACCGTCTGCTTCTTTGGAGAATGATGGCAGGGGGCCGCAGTTTTACTGCGGTCCCTTTGTCCGTTCTTAGGCAAGCTGCAAAATTGATTTTTTTAAACGGATTAACGGATGTCTAAACAGGATTACTACGAAGTTCTTGGTGTAGAACGTGGCGCGTCGGCCGACGAAATTAAGAAGGCCTATCGTCGTCTTGCCATGAAACACCATCCTGACCGGAATCCGGATGATGCCGGTGCCGAGGCGAAGTTCAAGGAGGCCAAAGAGGCCTACGAAGTGCTGTCGGACGAGCAGAAGCGCGGGTTGTACGACCAGCACGGTCACGCTGCGTTCGATCAGGCGGGCGGCATGGGCGGGGCCGGCGGTGGCTTTGGCGGTTTCGGCGATGCCAGCGGCTTTTCCGATGTGTTTGGCGACGTGTTTGGTGACATTTTCGGCCAGGGTGGTCGCCGCGGTCGCAGTAATGTTTTCCGTGGTGCCGACTTGCGTTATGACTTACCGCTCACGCTCGAGCAGGCGGTTAGCGGCGATACCGTAAATATTTCGTTTCATACGCAGGCTGCGTGTGAAACCTGCGACGGTGACGGCGCCAAGCCGGGCACCGGCCGCAAGACCTGCGAAACCTGTAACGGCATGGGGCAGGTGCGTGCTCAGCAAGGGTTCTTCTCGGTTCAACAGGCCTGCCCGAGTTGTCACGGTGTCGGCACCATAGTCGAAGACCCGTGTGGCGATTGTCATGGTCAGGGTCGAATCCGCGAGGAAAAAACGCTGTCGGTTAAAGTGCCGGCCGGTGTCGACATGGGTGACCGTATTAGGCTCAGCGGTGAGGGCGAGGCCGGACAGAACGGTGGCCCGGCAGGCGACCTCTTTGTCGAAATAAGAGTCCGCCCGCATGACATTTTTGAGCGGGACGGGGCCAATCTTCATTGTGCTGTGCCGATCTCGTTTGCCAAGGCCGCAACGGGCGGTGAAGTTGCCGTGCCTACGCTTGATGGCGAAGTTTCGCTGAAGGTGCCGGAGGGCACCCAGTCCGGCAAGATATTCCGCTTGCGTGGCAAGGGTGTGACGCCCGTGCGTAGCAATTTGCAGGGCGATTTGTATTGCCGCGTGGATATCGAAACGCCGGTGAACCTCACCGACGAACAGAAAAAACTGTTAGAGTCTTTTCAGGAATCGATAGCCGAGGGTGGTGATAAGCACCGGCCGCGTGCCAGCAGTTGGCGCGATAGTGTAAAACGGTTTTTCGAGAACATAACTTCATAAGAAAAACAGCGTTAGGAGAGGGGCAGATGCGGGTTGCGGTTTTAGGAGCTACCGGAAGAATGGGGGTAGCAATTACCCGTGCTGCACAAGATCTTAATGATGTTGATGTCAGCGGCGCACTGGCCACCGCGGGCAATTCCATGATTGGTGTCGATTTAGGTGTAGCCGCCGGCTTGCCGACACTGGATATTACGATTACAGATAATGCCGCGACTGCGCTGGAAGGCGCCGACGTGGCTATCGACTTTACGTTGCCGGCCGCTGTGCAAAGTAATCTGGCCGCCTGCCTTAAAGCGGGTTGTGCACTGGTCATGGGTACGACAGGTTTGAATGAAGCCCAGCAGGAGATGCTGAGCGAAGCCGCCGCCGAGATTCCTCTTGTCTACGGCCGTAATATGAGTGTCGGTATCAATGTGCTGACCGAGTTAAGCCGCCTTGCAACCCGCTACCTCGGAAAAGACTGGGATGTGGAGATCGTCGAGGCGCATCATCGTAATAAAGTGGATGCACCGTCGGGCACTGCGTTGCAGCTAGGTGAAATGGTTGCCGGTGAGCGCGGCAGTGATTTCGCGACTGTGGCCGTGCAGAACCGCAACGGCCGCGGCGAAGCACGCGAAAACGGGCAAATCGGCTTTAGCTCTGTCAGGGCGGGCAATATTGTCGGTGACCACAGCGTGATATTCGCCTCCGATACCGAGATCGTGGAATTGGGCCACAGAGCACTGGACCGCAGTGTTTTTGCGGACGGGGCACTGCGGGCTGCGCGCTGGGTATCAGGTAAACCGGCCGGCCTCTACACTATGGCTGATGTGCTGGGTTTCGAGAGCTGATGCTCTGCGACATAATTCGCCCGGAGGCCGCCGCCATCGGTCGTAATCGGCCAGAAAATTCGGCGTGATTTAGATAGCGTCCGGCGCGCTGCTCGTTTACAATGCGTCCGGTCGCGATACGACCACGCTAGTTTCAGCGGGAGGGAGCCTCAAGGGTGACCTCCCGTTTGTATGTAAGACACCCTGGTGTGAGGATTGCTGAGTGACAACACCTGCCATTTTGGCCCTGGAAGACGGCACTATTTTTCATGGGGTTTCGGTTGGCGCCGAAGGTAAAACCATTGGTGAGGTGGTTTTCAATACCGCGATGACGGGATATCAGGAAATCCTGACCGATCCGTCCTACTGCCGCCAGCTGGTTACACTAACCTACCCCCATATCGGCAACTACGGTACCAACAGCGATGATTTCGAAAGCAGCGAGATTCATGCTGCCGGGCTGATTATTCGTGACCTGTCGATGGCGACGAGCAACTACCGCTCTGAAGTGCCGCTGGACGAGTACCTGAAGCGCGGCAACACCGTTGCGATTGCCGATATCGATACCCGTAAGCTGACCCGGATCTTGCGCACGCAAGGCGCTCAGTCCGGTTGCATCATGGCCGGCGAGAATATCGACGAGCAGCAGGCAATCGAAGACGCCAAGAAATTCCCGGGACTGGCCGGCATGGATCTGGCCAAAGTCGTTACCACTGATGAAACGTACCAGTGGAGCATGGGTACCAATTGGCCGGAACCGACCGGCGGCCCCGGCAAACGTAACTCCGATTTTCATGTAGTAGCTTACGATTTCGGCGTGAAGCGCAATATCCTGCGCCTGCTGGTCGATCACAACTGCCGCGTCACCGTGGTGCCTGCGCAAACGTCTGCTGAAGACGTACTGGCGATGTCGCCCGACGGTGTATTTCTCTCGAATGGTCCGGGTGATCCGGAGCCATGCACCTACGCGATTGAAGCAACGCAGACGATTGTTAACGCCGGTATTCCGGTGTTCGGCATTTGTTTGGGGCACCAGATTCTGTCGCTTGCCAGCGGTGCCAAGACGATCAAGATGAAGTTCGGCCATCATGGCGCGAACCATCCGGTTGCTGACCTGCGTACTAAAGACGTGCTGATCACCAGTCAGAACCATGGCTTTGCAGTCGATGAAGAAAGCCTCCCTGCCAATCTGGTTTCTACCCACAAATCACTGTTCGATAACTCGTTGCAAGGCGTGGAACGGAAAGACGCGTTAGTGATGGGTTTTCAGGGGCATCCGGAAGCAAGTCCGGGCCCGCATGAACTCCGTTACATCTTCGGCCGCTTTATCGAAATGATGAATATTGCGGCTGGCAAGGTTCCGGCTAACGCAAAACTGTAGTTGCCGGGTAAACGTTAAAAACAAATTGTTGTAAGACAGAAGCAAACATGCCTAAAAGAAAAGACATAGAAAGCATCCTGATAATCGGCGCCGGCCCCATTGTGATTGGCCAGGCGTGTGAGTTCGATTACTCCGGTGCGCAGGCATGTAAAGCGCTTCGCGAAGAAGGGTTTCGCGTCATTCTGGTGAACTCGAATCCGGCGACGATCATGACCGACCCGGACATGGCCGATGCTACTTACATCGAGCCGATTCACTGGAAGGAAGTCGCCAAGATTATTCAGGATGAACTGCCGGATGCATTGTTGCCTACCATGGGTGGTCAGACTGCATTGAACTGTGCGCTCGATCTGGAGCGTGAAGGCGTGCTGGAGAAGTTCGGCGTGGAAATGATCGGTGCCAAGAAAGAGGCCATTGATACCGCCGAAGATCGCGAGAAGTTCAAACTGGCGATGGAGGATATCGGTCTCGAGTCACCGCGCGCAGCTGTCGCTCATACCTTGGATGAGGCTCTGGGTGTTCTTGAAGACGTCGGTTATCCGGCCATTATTCGTCCGTCGTTCACGATGGGTGGCAGCGGCGGCGGTATTGCCTACAACCTTGAAGAGTTCGAAGGGATCGTTGCCAAAGGTCTGGACCTCTCGCCGACCACCGAAGTACTGATTGAAGAGTCGGTGCTCGGCTGGAAAGAATACGAAATGGAAGTTGTTCGCGACAGCAAGGACAACTGCATCATCATCTGCTCGATCGAAAACCTTGATCCGATGGGCGTGCACACCGGTGACTCTATTACGGTTGCGCCGGCGCAAACGCTTACCGATAAGGAATATCAGCGGATGCGGAACGCCGCGATTGCGGTATTGCGCCGCATCGGTGTGGATACCGGCGGTTCCAACGTCCAGTTCTCGGTCGACCCGGCAACCGGCCGCATGCTGCTGATCGAGATGAACCCGCGTGTCTCGCGTTCCTCGGCGCTGGCTTCCAAAGCGACCGGTTTCCCGATTGCCAAGGTAGCGGCAAAGCTTGCAGTTGGTTACACGCTTGATGAGCTGCGTAATGACATTACCGGCGGCGCCACACCCGCATCATTCGAGCCGACCATCGACTACGTCGTTACGAAGATTCCCCGTTTTACGTTTGAAAAATTTCCCGGTGCGAATGATCGCCTGACTACACAGATGAAATCGGTCGGCGAAGTTATGGCGATGGGCCGCACTTTCCAGGAGTCTATGCAGAAAGCTTTGCGTGGTCTGGAAACCGGTATTGATGGTCTGGTTGAAAAAGGACCGTTGCCGAAGTCTGAAGAAGATCTGGATGCCTTGTTGTATGAGGTGCGTGCACCGAGCGGCGACCGTTTGTTGTATGTGGCCGATGCATTTCGTGCCGGGCAAACTCTGGAAGAGGTTCACGATGTGTCGAAGATCGACCCGTGGTTTCTTGCCCAGATCGAAGACCTCGTGCGCGAAGAACAGACAATGGTGGCCGATGGTACCGAGACCCTGGAGCCTGCCCGCCTGCGTCAGCTAAAACGTAAAGGCTTTGCCGATAGCCGTATTGCTAAGTTGCTCGGTGTTGATCCTGCGGTGGTTCGTAAACAGCGGGTCACCAACGATATTCGCCCGGTCTACAAACGTGTGGACACCTGTGCGGCCGAGTTTGCGACAACCACAGCCTACATGTACTCGACTTACGAGGAAGAGTGCGAGGCCGGCCCGAGCAGTGCCCGCAAGATTATGATTCTGGGTGGTGGTCCGAACCGCATCGGCCAGGGAATCGAGTTCGATTACTGCTGTGTGCATGCCGCCATGGCGCTGCGCGAAGCCGGCTACGAAGTCATCATGGTTAACTGCAACCCTGAGACAGTATCGACCGACTACGATTCTTCCGACCGTTTGTATTTCGAGCCTTTAACGTTCGAAGACGTCATGGAAATTATCGATCTGGAGCAGCCCGACGGCGTGATCGTCCAGAACGGTGGTCAAACGCCGTTGAAGCTGGCGAACGATCTCGAGGCTGCCGGCGCACCGATCATTGGCACCAGTCCTGACTCTATCGATCTCGCGGAAGACCGCGAGCGTTTCCAGGCATTAGTGAACAAGCTCGGTCTGAAACAGCCGCCCAACGGAATTGCCCGCGATATCGACGAAGCAGTGCGGGTGTCTTCCGAAGTCGGTTTTCCGTTGGTGGTTCGCCCGTCCTATGTGCTGGGTGGGCGCGCGATGGAGATCGTGTATTCCGAAGACGATCTGCGTACTTATATGAGCAATACGGTTGAGGTGTCCAACGATGCGCCCGTATTGCTCGATCGTTTCCTCGATCTCGCAGTTGAAGTAGATGTCGATTGTGTCTCCGACGGCCACGATGTGCTGATTGGCGGCATCATGGAACACGTGGAACAGGCCGGTGTGCATTCCGGCGACTCGGCGTGTTCCTTGCCACCCAATACGCTTGATGCCGATGTTCAACAAGAGCTGGTTCGTCAGGTAGAAGCGCTGGCGACATCTCTTAAAGTTGTTGGTCTGATGAACACGCAGTTCGCGATTCAGAACGGCGTGGTGTACTTACTTGAAGTAAACCCGCGTGCTTCACGCTCGGTGCCTTTTGTTTCAAAAGCGACCGGTGTGCCGCTGGCAAAAATTGCTGCGAACTGCATGTCGGGCATGAGCCTGAAGAAGCAGGGTTATACCGGGCAGGTCGTGCCGGATTATTACTCTGTTAAAGCCTCCGTTTTCCCGTTCAACAAGTTCCCGGATTCGGACCCGATTCTCGGTCCCGAAATGAAGTCCACCGGCGAAGTGATGGGTACCGGCAATTCCTTTGGTGAGGCCTACGCAAAAGCGCAGCTTGGTCAGGGCGTTGAGTTGCCGACCAAAGGCACGGTATTTATTTCAGTTCGTGATCGCGATAAGCCGGAGGCTGTGCGCCTGGGCCGGTCGTTTACTGAACGCGGCTACAAACTGGTCGCCACCGACGGTACCGCCAAGTACCTGGCGAATGAAGGTTTGTCTTGCCAGCGGATCAATAAGGTTCGTGAGGGGCGTCCGCATATTGTCGACATGATCAAGAACAAGGAAATCGTGCTGATCGTAAATACGACCGAAGGCAAGAAGGCTATTCGTGAGTCGAAAGCCATTCGTGCCGCAGCTGTGCATAACGGTGTGACGTATTACACGACGCTTGCTGCGGGTCTGGCGACGGTGCTCGCTCTTGATCACATCGAAGGCACCGGCGTGAGTAAGTTGCAGAATCTGCATGCAGAAGTGGCAGCGCAGGCATCATGAGCCTGATTCCGTTAACGATTAAAGGCGCGGAAAAGCTTCGCGATGAATTGGCACGCTTGAAAGGTCAGGATCGTCCGCGCGTTATTGAAGCTATTGCTGAAGCACGTGCCCACGGCGACCTCAAAGAGAATGCCGAATACCATGCGGCCAAAGAGCAGCAGGGCTTTATCGAAGGTCGCATTCAGGAAATCGAAGGTAAGCTGGGTAATGCCCAAATTATCGATGTCACCGAGCTGGGTGATCCGGACAAGGTGGTGTTCGGTGCTACCGTTAAGCTGTTCGACGATGAAGCCGATACCGAGATTTCTTATCAGATAGTTGGCGATGACGAGGCGGACATTGGTTCCGGCCTTATCTCTATTTCGTCACCGATTGCCCGTGCGCTGATTGGTAAGCAGCAGGATGATGAAGTCGCGGTAAACACACCGGGCGGCCAGAAGGTTTACGAAATTCTCAAAATCGAATACGTCTGACTCCGTGTCAGTCGTTACTTCGGTAATTTAACTTTCGGGTTTTTCTTGCGCGGCCGATAGAGCGTTGCGATGTTGCCGACTCGATTGACCAGCACTGCATCAGTTGCTGCGAGCAGTTCCTGAACTACATCGTCGCGGACGTCGCGATCACCGGCATTCACTTTTACTTTGATCAACTCGTGATGCTCGATTGTTTGGTCGAGTTCAGCGAGTAATGCATCGGAAGCACCGGCATTGCCGACAATGATGACGGGTTTCAGGCTGTGTGCCAGCTTGCGCAGATGCTTGCGTTGTTTTTCAGTGAGGGTCATGCGGCTGTCCGGTCTGTTTGCGGGGGCGCACAGGATACCGGTGCCAAGCCCGATACGCTAGCTGCTACACTGGCGAAATGTTGTCCGGATATACCTATGACTAAAGGTTCTTCATGACTAAAGGCTCTAGCGCGCGCTGGAAGCGCCGGCAGGAAAAAGACCCTTATGTGCAGAAAGCACGGCAGGAGGGCTGGCGCTCGCGTGCGGTTTATAAGCTCGATGAAATTCAGCAGCGCGAGAAGCTGATTCGTCCGGGCAGTATTGTTGTCGATCTGGGTGCTGCCCCCGGGGGTTGGTGCCAGTACGCTGTGAAACACGCGGGAACCAAAGGCCGTGTAATCGGTCTGGATATATTAGAGATGCCGCCGCTGGATGACGTGGAGTTCATTCTGGGCGATTTTACCGAGGATGATGTGCTGCAGCAGTTGCTGAGCACCGTTGGTGAAGCCCGGGTAGACCTTGTAATGTCGGATATGGCCCCCAATATAAGTGGTATGCGGTCGGTTGATCAGCCGCGTAGCATGTATCTGGTCGAGATAGCTGTGGATTTTGCCCGACAGGTGTTAAAGCCGGGCGGCAGCTTCGTCACCAAGATTTTCCACGGCGAAGGCTTCGATGAATTCGTGCGTGAGGTGAAACAACACTTCACGACCGTAAAGGTGAGGAAACCCAAGGCTTCCCGGCCCGACAGCAGGGAGACCTATCTGGTAGCTAGGGGTTACCGTTTGTAGTAGTGTTTGCCCATGTAAACTGCGTCTAAATACGGGCGTTTCGAGCCTTAGGGCTCCGGCTTTGATGTACCGAGGATATTTGTGAACGATCTCACTAAGAACATTCTGCTTTGGGTGGTTATCGCCATCGTGCTGTTAACCGTTTTCCAGAGCTTTGGCCCCGGTGGCCGGCAGCCGCAAGCTGTTGAGTATTCATCCTTCCTCGATATGGTTGAAACCGGCGGTGTTGCCCAGGTTACTTTCGAAGGCCAGAACATTCAGGGCATCAAGTCGAACGGCGAGCAGTTCGTTTCATACAGCCCCGAAACCGACAATACGGCTCTGATCGGCTTCCTGAAAGACAACAATATTCGCTTCGGTGGCTCTGCGCCTAAAGGCCAGAACATTCTGGTAAGCCTGTTTATTAACTCGTTCCCCGTTCTGTTGTTGATTGGTGTCTGGGTGTATTTCATGCGCCAGATGCAGGGCGGTGGCGGCGGTCGCGGTGCGATGTCATTCGGCAAGAGTCGGGCACGCCTGCTTGGCGAAGATCAGGTCAACGTCACGTTTCAGGATGTGGCCGGTGTTGAAGAAGCCAAGGAAGAACTCGTAGAAATCGTCGACTTCCTGATGGACCCGGGCAAGTTCCAGCGTCTGGGTGGCAAGATTCCCAAAGGTGTATTGCTGGTTGGTTCTCCGGGTACCGGTAAAACACTGTTGGCGCGTGCGATTGCCGGTGAAGCAAAAGTACCGTTCTTTACTATTTCCGGCTCTGACTTCGTTGAGATGTTCGTCGGTGTCGGCGCCTCGCGTGTCCGTGACATGTTCGAGCAGGCGAAGAAGCACTCGCCGTGTATTATCTTTATTGATGAGATCGATGCCGTCGGCCGTCATCGTGGTGCCGGTTTAGGCGGTGGTCATGATGAACGTGAGCAGACGCTGAACCAGATGCTTGTCGAGATGGACGGCTTTGAAGGCAATGAAGGCGTTATTGTTATTGCCGCCACTAACCGCCCGGACGTACTCGATCCGGCGCTGCTGCGCCCCGGTCGTTTTGACCGTCAGGTTGTTGTGCCATTGCCTGACGTGCGTGGCCGCGAGCAGATTCTTAAAGTGCACATGCGCAAAGTACCGGTTGGCGAAGATGTGCGCCCGGGCATTATTGCCCGCGGTACGCCAGGCTTCTCCGGTGCTGATCTAGCCAATCTGGTGAACGAGGCCGCCCTGTTTGCAGCGCGGGCTAATAATCGCACCGTCGGCATGGAGCAGTTCGAGAAAGCCAAAGATAAAATCATGATGGGCACCGAACGTAAATCGATGGTCATGAGTGATGAAGAGAAGCGTCTGACCGCATTTCATGAAGCTGGTCATGCCATCGTCGGTTTGAATGTGCCCGATCATGACCCTGTCTACAAAGTTTCGATTATTCCGCGTGGTCGTGCGTTGGGCGTCACGATGTTTCTTCCGGAAGAAGACCGGTATAGCCACAGCAAGCAGCGGCTCAATAGCCAGATTTCCAGTTTGTTTGGCGGGCGTATTGCCGAAGAGATGGTGTTCGGCGCCGACGCGGTGACCACCGGCGCATCTAACGATATTGAACGGGCCACTGACATCGCACGCAGCATGGTCACGAAATGGGGCTTGTCCGATAAGTTAGGTCCGTTAAGTTACAGCGAAGACGAGGGTGAAGTATTCCTCGGCCGCTCGGTCACGACGCACAAGCAGGTTTCCGACGAGACCGCGCATACGATTGACGAAGAGATTCGTTTGATTGTCGACTCCAACTACCAGCGCGCGACTAAGATTCTCGAAGACCATCGATCGATTCTTGATGCGATGGCTGAAGCGCTGGTTAAGTACGAAACCATCGACGAAAACCAGATCGCTGACCTGATGGCCGGTAAAGAACCGCGTCCGCCGCACGACTGGGGCGGTTCCGATGGTGGTTCCGGTGAGGTCGCAGCAGACGATACTGCCGAGAAGCCTGCGGGCGGTGTCGGTGGTCCGGCCGAGCTGCACTAGCCAGGTCATTCGCGTTGTTAAGCCACTAACAGGCTTCCAGTGAAGCTGACCTTCGGCGATTCCGCGCTTTCTTTAGACCGACCTGTTGTTATGGGCGTGCTTAACTGCACGCCCGATTCATTTTCGGATGGCGGGCAGTTTGTTGATACGGCGTTAGCCGTTGACCATGCCCAGCAGATGATTGCCGACGGCGCCGCAATCATTGATATCGGTGGCGAGTCGACCCGGCCGGGTGCCGCCGCAGTGCCGCTTGCCGAAGAACTGGGCCGCGTCATTCCTGTCATTGAGGCTATCCGCCAGTCGTCGGATATTCCGTTATCTGTCGATACCTGCAAACCTGAAGTTATGCGTGCAGCTATCGCTGCCGGCGCATCGATGATTAACGACGTCACAGCATTGGCAGCCGACGGGGCGATCGACACTGTTGCCGAGCTGCGTGTGCCGGTTTGCCTGATGCACATGCAGGGCATCCCGCGTACGATGCAGGAGGCTCCGCAGTACGACGATGTGGTTGCCGAGCTTGTGTCATTTCTTCAGGCAAGGGCTGATGCCTGCGTGGCGGGTGGTATAGAGCGTGACAGAATCGTTATAGACCCGGGCTTCGGCTTTGGTAAAACTCTGGAGCACAACCTGACGCTGCTTAAAGAGCTGCCGAAGTTTGTCGCGTTGGGGTATCCTGTTTTAGCAGGTTTATCGCGTAAGTCTATGATAGGTATGATTTTGAATCGTCCTGTCGATGAGCGTTTAGCCGGCAGCCTGGCGCTGGCGCTATTGGCGGCTCAGGGCGGGGCACATATCATCAGAGTGCACGACGTCAGGGAGACGACGGACGTGCTGACTATACTCGGAGCAGTTTAGGGGCGATGTACGGGTCTGAACCCGGCCGCCGGACGGTAATTGAACAGCAGTAAGTTGGGCAGTAGTAAGTAGGGGAGCAGGATGAGCAGGCGTTATTTTGGAACCGATGGCATACGTGGCACGGTAGGACAGGAGCCGTTAACGGCAGAGTTTGCATTGCGGTTGGCTAGTGCAGTGGCCAGAGTGCTGGCACCCAATGGTGGTCGTGTCGTCATCGGTAAGGATACGCGTGTGTCCGGTTACATGTTCGAGTCGGCTCTTGAAGCAGGCTTTGTCGCCGCCGGCATGGATGTTTCATTGTTGGGCCCGTTGCCGACCCCCGGTATTGCGTATCTGACGCAAAGCATGGAAGCCGACCTCGGTGTTGTGATCAGTGCGTCGCACAATGCGTATGACGACAACGGCATCAAGTTCTTCGACAGTAACGGTCGCAAGTTGTCTGACGACATTGAAATGCAGATCGAGTCGTTTCTTAAAGAGCCGGCAATCACCCGGCCTTCAAACGAGCTGGGCAGTGCCAGTCGTGTCGATACGGCACGCAGTCAGTACCAGTGGTTCTGCATGAAAACCATGCCCGAGGGCGTTGACTTGCAGGGCCTGAAGGTTGTGCTCGATTGCTCGCACGGTGCGGCCTATAAGGTGGCGCCACGGGTGATGTCGCAACTCGGTGCGGATGTGATTGCTATCGGCTGCTCACCGAACGGAGTGAATATTAATAAAGACTGCGGGTCGACCAAGCCGGAACTCTTGCAGGCAACGGTGAAAGGTGTCGGCGCAGACCTGGGTATTGCATTGGACGGCGACGGTGACCGCTTATTGATGGTCGATCATGAAGGCAATATTGCTGACGGCGATCAACTGCTCTATGTATTAGCCACAGCACGGCATGACCGCAATGAGCTGGTCGGGCCGGTCGTTGGTACCTTGATGAGCAACTTAGGCTTGGAAAAATCACTGCAGGCCAAAGGTATTGAGTTCCATCGAGCCAATGTCGGTGACCGCTATGTGCTTGAGATGTTGAAGGACAAAGGCGGTGAGCTTGGCGGCGAGACTTCGGGCCATATGCTGGTGCTCGATAAAACCACGACCGGTGACGGCTTGGTGAGCGCGCTGCAAGTGCTGACAGTTATCCGTCAAAGCGGCAAGACGCTGAATGAGTTGATCAGTGAGATGCCGCAGTACCCGCAGACACTGGTTAATGTCCGTACCGAGTCCCGGATTGACCTGAGCGCTGCGTCGATCCAGGCCGCGGTGCAACAGGTGGAATCACAGCTGGGTGACCGCGGGCGGGTTGTTCTGCGGGCCTCCGGTACCGAGCCTGTCGTGCGCGTTATGGTGGAAGGTCAGGAAGAAGCCGAGGTTCAGGCTCTGGCGCAACAGCTGGCCGAAGCCGTGGCAGACGCCGCAGCAGCTTAAATAGCTAATAATTCAGAAGTATCCGGAGCTTCAATAGACCCGGAACAAGCCCGCCGACGTTGATTTTGGGCATCCGGCGCGCTACTCTTCCGCCTCATTTTTAGGGCTCCGGCTGTGTCCGGAGCCTTCCTTTATAGAAATTTTGGCCGGTTTACGTGAAACGGTCGCGAAATCCGTTTCAAAGGGCTTCTTCAGTATGCGTACCACCCTTGTAGCAGGCAACTGGAAAATGAACGGCAGCACCGCTTCCGTTAGTGAGCTGATGGACGGCATTACTGCAGGCATCGATGCCGCCAAGGGCGACATGCTGGTATGCCCGCCGTATGTGTATATCGGCCAGGTGGCAGCAGCGGTTGCGGGCACGCCGGTTAAGCTTGGCGCGCAGGACGTCTCTGTTGAAGAGTCCGGTGCATTCACCGGTGAAGTGTCTGCGGCAATGCTGAAAGACATGGGTTGCACCCACGTCATTGTCGGGCATTCCGAGCGGCGTGCCATGCACGGTGAGACCAGTGAACTGGTTGCGAAGAAATTTGTAGCAGCACAAAAGGAAGGTTTGATTCCTGTGCTGTGTGTTGGTGAATCGCTCGAAGAGCGTGAAGCCGGTGTAACTGACAAAGTGGTTGCCGGGCAGTTTGAGGCCGTATTGGATCTTGCCGGCATCGAAGCATTCAAGTCAGCTGTGCTTGCCTACGAGCCTGTGTGGGCTATCGGTACCGGTAAGACGGCGACGTCGGACCAGGCTCAGGAAGTGCACGCGCACCTGCGTTCGATCGCAGCGAACCGTGATGCAACGGTGGCTGAAGGTTTACAGATACTTTATGGCGGCAGTTGTAAGCCGTCTAACGCTGCAGAGCTGTTTGCTCAGCAGGATATTGACGGTGGTCTGATCGGCGGTGCGTCGCTGCAGGCCGAAGACTTTTTAGGGATTTGCAGCGCCGGATAAACTTCCGGACTGACTAAGAGCAATACGATGACAACGATTCACACACTTCTTTTGATAGCCCACGTGCTGATTGCGGCGCTGATGGTCGGCGCAGTACTTCTGCAGCGTGGTAAAGGCGCTGATGCAGGTGCAGCTTTCGGTTCCGGTGCTTCCGGCACGGTATTCGGCGCCCGCGGTTCGGCGAACTTCCTGTCACGCACTACGGCGATCCTGGCCACGCTGTTTTTTGTCAGCAGCCTGACCCTCGCGTATCTGAGCAGTCAGCGTCCGGCAGTTAGCAACAGCCTGTTGGAAGAGCAGCCGGCTATTGATGTGCAGTTGGAGTTTGAGGCTGCACAGCCTGATGCGGCTCCGGCAGAGCAGGGTGATTTGCCTGCAGTGCCGACGGAACCAGCGCCGGCTGAGTAAACCTCTTTACGATTTTGCGGATGTGGTGGAATTGGTAGACACGCAGTCTTGAGGGGGCTGTGGGGCAACCCGTGACGGTTCGAGTCCGTCCATCCGCACCAAACCAAAAGGGCACCCGAAAGGGTGCCTTTTTTGTTTGGTGCGGATGGACGGACTACCGGCAAGGTGCCTTCGGCTGGCAAGGATTTTTTGAGGTCGGACCGATCGGTCCGACCCCTTTAGATGTTTGGCTGAGCTTTGTTGGTTCGCTGTTTCACTGGCCTTGTCAGCCAGAATTTCCGGGTAAGATTGCTGTTCCTGACAAGATGCGCTTCCGGCAATTGGTTCGAGTCCGTCCATCCGCAATCACTAATGTTCTGCAGGGCAGTAAAAACCCTTTCCTCAGGTTGAGAATGCCTGCTAGTATCAGGTACAGGATTGTGATTGAAGGTCACGGACGCCGCTAGAGCATGCTGCTAGAGAACTACGTTCCAGCATTGTTGTTTCTATGTATCGCTACAGGCATCGGCCTGGTGCTACTGACGCTGGGTTTTGTCCTCGGCAGCGGTGAAAAGACCGAAGCCAAACTCTCTCCCTACGAATGCGGGTTCGAAGCATTCGAAGACTCCAGAATGAAATTTGATGTTCGCTACTACCTTGTGGCGATTCTCTTCATTGTGTTCGATCTGGAAATTGCCTTTTTATTCCCGTGGGCCGTCGCGCTCGATTCGATAGGGCTGTTCGGTCTCGTTGCTATGGGGATATTTCTTGCTGTGCTGGTGGTCGGCTTTATTTATGAGTGGAAGAAAGGCGCTTTGGAATGGGATTGATGACTAACTACGAAGGGGTGAGCTAGACCCGATGGCTGTGAGTCACGAAGAACTACCCGATACTGTTCAGGAGAAAGGTTTTGTCGTGACCCGGCTCGATGAGCTGATCAACTGGGCCCGCACCGGATCGCTCTGGCCTGTTACGTTCGGCCTGGCCTGTTGTGCCGTAGAAATGATGCAGGCCGGGGCTTCCCGCTACGATCTCGATCGCTTCGGCGTGATATTCCGCCCGAGTCCGCGCCAGTCGGACGTCATGATTGTGGCCGGCACGTTGGTCAACAAAATGGCACCGGCGCTCCGCAAGGTCTACGACCAGATGGCTGAGCCCCGTTGGGTGATCTCGATGGGGTCGTGCGCCAACGGTGGTGGCTATTACCACTATTCTTATGCCGTAGTTCGCGGGTGCGATCGCATCGTACCCGTGGATGTGTATGTGCCCGGTTGTCCGCCGACCGCCGAAGCGCTGCTCTACGGGATCATTCAGTTGCAGGAAAAAATCAAGCGCACCAACACCATCGCCCGATGAATCAACGTCACCTTCAGCTTGCAGAACGTTTAACCGAAGTCTTCGGTGAAACGCTGACGCGGCTGACGGCAGTGGCGGGCGAACTTACTTATGAGTTGTCGAAACACGACCTGTTAGCCACAGCAGAGCGGTTGCGTGATGAGTTTGGCTTTGAAGTGCTGGTCGACCTGTGCGGTGTGGATTACCTGACTTACGG
>Ga0209692_10001831_pt1 | contig 26472 bp, 24 predicted proteins | sample tdDd472_FD_187129 | JGI IMG/M metagenome (GOLD analysis project Ga0209692, IMG submission 187129) | Marine sediment microbial communities from the Atlantic coast under amendment with organic carbon and nitrate - tdDd47.2 (SPAdes)... | ecosystem: Environmental > Aquatic > Marine > Coastal >... | reverse complement strand
GCGCACCTGGGTCACGCTGCCCGGCGCGCTGTCGACGTTGTCGGCCCACATGGTCTGGATCGAGTCGATGATGACAAGCTGCGGCTTCTCCGCCTCCAGCGTGGTCAGGATGTCGCGCAGGTTGGTCTCGGCCGCCAGCCGCACCGGCGCGTCGGCCAGCCCGAGGCGCCGCGCCCTCATGCGGATCTGGGCGCTGGCCTCCTCGCCCGAGACATAGACGGTCTTCAGCCCCTTGCGGGCAAAGGCCGCCGCCGCCTGCAACAGCAGCGTGGATTTGCCGATGCCCGGATCGCCCCCCACGAGGATGGCCGAACCGGACACAAGGCCGCCGCCCAGAACGCGGTCCAACTCGTCCATACCCGCAGTTGCGCGGGGCGGCGGGGCCTCTTCGGCGGAAAGATCGGTCAGCGGCACCGCATGTCCGCGCCGCGCGCCCAGCGATTTCGAGGCGGGCCCGGAGGACAGCGGTTTCTCCTCCGAAATGGTGTTCCATTCGCCGCAGGCTTCGCAGCGCCCGGACCATTTGGTTGAACTGGCGCCGCAGGCCGAGCAGAGGAAGGTTTTTTGTTTTGCCATGCGCCGTTATTGCCCGCCCGTGCCCTGCGCCTCAAGCCCCCGCAACTTCCGGTCGGTCAGAAGGCCGAGCACCAGAGAGGCGAGAATGCAGAAGGTGAAGAGGTAGAGACCCCAGGCCACCTCGATCCGGGCGTAGGAGATGCCCTTGGCGATGGTAATGTACAAGGCGATGAGGAAAATGTCCGCCATCGCCAGCTTGCCCAGCACGGTCAGCACCGGCAAAGCGCGGGTATCCAGCAGCCGCCACTGCACCAGCGCCAGCCCGATGGTCTTGAGGTAGGGTGCGAAGAGGGCAAAGACGGTGACCACGAGGGCAAGGAAAATGTCCGTCCGCCACAGTGATTGCACCCCGGTGATGACGGAGATTTCCGACAGGCCGAACAGCGGCAGGAACCCCGCGCGCAAGAGCGGCGCGAACCAGGCGACCGGGTAGAGCACCAGCAGGGCGAGGTTGGCGAGGCGGAGGATCATCATAGGGGCCTAGCCGATTTCACCGGCATTGGGAACGTGGATGGATGCGTCGGCCGGTGCAATTGTCTTCGAAGAAAATCACCGGAAAATTCGAATTTTCTCTTCGCCAGGGTTCACCGCACCGCTTCGATCGGCCCCTCGGCGCGGCCGTGGATGAACTGGTCGAGGTAGGGATCGCCGGAATGGTCCATCTGCGCCACCGGGCCGGTCCATTTGATCACCCCGTCATGCAGCATCGCCACATTGTCGGCGATGGCGCGCACAGAGGTCATGTCATGGGTGATGGTCATCGCCGTGGCGCCCATCTCGACCACGATCTCGCGGATCAGCTCGTTGATCACGCCCGCCATGATCGGGTCGAGTCCGGTGGTGGGCTCGTCGAAAAAGATGATCTCGGGGTCGGCGGCGATGGCGCGGGCAAGGCCGACGCGTTTCTGCATGCCGCCGGACAGCTCGGCCGGGAACAGGTCGGCGACCTCAGGCTTCAGCCCGACGCGGCGCAGTTTCTCGATGGCGATCTCGCGCGCCTCGGCCTGCGGGCGCTTCAGTGCGCCGCGCAGCAGGCGAAAGCCGACATTTTGCCACACGGGGAGCGAGTCGAACAGCGCGCCGCCCTGGAACAGCATGCCAAAGCGGGCGAGAAAGGCATCGCGGTCGCCGCTGGTGGTGTCTTTGCCATCGACCAGGATGCGGCCCGTGTCCGGCGTTACCAGTCCGAGAACGGATTTGATCGCCACGGATTTGCCGGTTCCCGAGCCGCCGATGATCACCATCGATGTGCCCTTGGGCACGTGCAGCGTAAGCCCGCGCAAAACGCGGTTGCTGCCAAAGGCTTTATGGACGTCCTCAAACCGGATCATACCGAGAAAAAAGCCCCCGTGATCAGGAAATTGGCGGCGAGGATCAGCACCGCGGCGACCTCGACGCTGGTCTTGGTGGCCGCCCCCACGCCCTGGGCGCCGCGGCCCGAATTCATGCCGTAGTAGCACCCCATCAGCGTGGCGATGCCGCCGAAGACGCAGCCCTTGACCAGCGAGGAGACCACGTCGAGCCCTTCGAGGAAATCTACCGTGTTCTTGAGATAGGCCGCCGGATTGAAACCGAGGTTCTCTGTCGCCACGATATAGCCGCCGGCGACCCCGATCACGTCGCCGACGCCCACCAGAACCGGCACTGTCAGCAGCCCGGCCAGCAGCCGCGGCGCGGTCAGGTATTTCATCGGGTGGGTCGAGAGAGTGACCAGAGCGTCGATCTGCTCGGTCACCTTCATGGTGGCCACCTCGGCTGCGATCGAGGAGGTGACGCGCGCCGCGATCATCAGTCCCGCCATCACCGGGCCCAGCTCGCGCACCATGCCGATTGCGACGATCTGCGGCACCACTGCCTCGGCGTTGAAACGCGCGCCGCCGGAATAGATCTGAAGCGCCAGCGCGCCGCCGGTGAACAGCGCGGTCAGACCGACCACCGGCAGCGACAGCCAGCCGATGTTCAGCAGCGCATTGAACAGCTCGCGCGGGTAATAGGGCGGGCGGAAGATGTGGCTGAAAGCCGAGAGCGCATAAAGCGCCACGCGTCCGACCGAGGCCAGTGCGGCCAGCACCGTCCGGCCCAGCCGGGCGAGGGGGGTAAGCAACGCGGTCATGTCAGGTAGCTGCGCGCATAACGCGCGCCCAGCGATGTCAGGATCTCGTATCCGATGGTGCCGGCGGCGTCGGCCAGATCGTCAACGCCCTGGTGCGGGCCGAGGATGCTCAGCGCCTCCGGGGCTGCGTCCCCCAGCCCGGTGATGTCCACCCCGATCAGGTCCATCGAGATGCGCCCGGCCAACGGGCAGCGGGTATCCCCGTGCCAAAGGTCCAGGTTGGGGGCCATGGCGCGAAACAGCCCGTCGGCATAGCCCGCCGCGACAGTGGCGATGCGCGCGGGGCGCTGAGCGGTCCAGGTGTTGCCGTAGCCCACGGTTTCGCCCGGCAGGATCTCGCGCGTCTGGATGACAGGCAAGTCGAGCGCGACCACCGGGCGCGCGTCCTCGAACGGGCGGCCGCCGTAAAGGCCCACGCCGGGGCGAGTAAGGTCGAAATGATAATCCGCGCCCAGCAGCGTGCCTCCCGTGGCCGAGAGCGAGCGGGGGATGCCCAGCCCGTCGGTCATCTCGCGGAAACAGCGCAACTGTTTCGCATTCATGAAATGGTCCGGCTCGTCGGCGCAGGCCAGATGCGACATCAGCAGCACCGGAATCTGCTGCAGCACCGGATCGCGCAGGGCGGCCCATTCGGCGGGCTCCATGCCCAGCCGATTCATCCCGGTATCCAGCTGGATGCCGAAGGGCTGGCGCGGCAGGGTTTCGAAATGGCGCAGCACCTGATCGACCGAGTTCAGCATCGGCGTCAGGTCGTTGTCGCGGATCAGGTCGGCATCGCCTGCCATGTGGCCGGAAAACACCCCGATCATCGGCCCGGGCCCCAGGGCCGCGCGCAGTTCTGCTCCCTCTTCGGCGGCGGCGACGAAGAACCGGCGCGCCCCGGCCTGCGCCAGGGTGTGGGCCACGGGACTGACGCCCAGCCCATAGCCGTCGGCCTTGACCACGGCGGCGGTTTCCACCGTGTTGATGGCGTCCAGCGCCCGCCAGTTCGCGGCGAGGGCCTCAAGATCGATGGTCAGGCGTCCGGTGCTCATGGGCCGTTCATGACATGGGGGCGCGGGGCGTCAAGGGTAAAACCGCCACGACCGCGCGCGCGGTCTGGTAGGCGCGGAAATCAGGCGGTCGGGCGGGGCGTGGAGTGCCACCAGATGCGCACCTCGCGCGCCAGACCGGAGGGGTCGAACTCGCCCACCAGCATGCCGTCAAGTTCCATCCGGGGTAGCGGATCGCCCGGCTTGCGGTCGGGCAGACCAGTGCCTGTGGACTTGGCCCAGATCGCGAAAAGCTCCTCCGAGGCGACCTGATAGGTCACATTCCAATGCGCGATGCCGCCGGCCGTCGCTTCGCCCAGTACCTCGTAGCGCAGCGCGATGTCCTGCTGCAGCTTGATCCGGTCCCAGTAGGCGGCCAATGCCTCGGGGCCCTGCTGCACCTGGAACGGCGTGTTGTGATACCGCCCCCCGGGCGCGAACAGCGCAGCGAACCCTTGCGAATCCTGCCCCTCCCAGACGCGCTTGTAGGCGGCCATGAAATCGTGGATCGGCATCGCTCAGAACTCCTGCACGCGGTCTTGTTGCCAGGCCTTGGCCAGGTTGCCAAAGCGGGTGAATTGCGCCTCGAAGGACAGCTCGATCGTGCCGATGGGGCCGTGGCGCTGCTTGCCGATGATCACCTCGGCCTTGCCGTGCAGGCGCTCCATCTCCTCGATCCAGCCGGCCATCGCCTCGACGTTGTCCTCGCCGGGCTTCTCGCGTTCCTTGTAGTACTCGCCGCGATAGACGAACATCACCACGTCGGCGTCCTGCTCGATCGAACCGGATTCGCGCAGGTCCGAGAGCTGCGGGCGCTTGTCATCGCGGCTTTCCACCTGGCGCGACAGCTGCGACAGGGCGATGACGGGGATGTCCAGCTCCTTTGCGATGGCTTTCAGACCCATCGAAATCTCGCCGATCTCCTGCACCCGGTTGTCCGAGGTGCCGCGCACAAGCTGGAGATAGTCGACGATCAGCAGATCGAGCCCGTGGGTCCGTTTCAGCCTTCGGGCGCGGGCGGCCAGCTGGGCGATCGGGATGGCGGCGGTATCGTCGATATAGAGCGGGCAGGCCTCCAGCGCCTTGGCCGCATCGACGAAGCGGCGGAATTCCCCCTCGGTCATGTCGCCCTGCCGGATCTTGTGGCTGGAGATTTCCGAGGCCTCGGCCAGGATCCGCCCGGCCAGCTGCTCGGCGCTCATCTCCAGCGAGTAAAAGCCGACGACGCCGCCCTCGACCGCGCCCTCGGTGCCATCGGGCAGGGTGCCACGCTTGTAGGACTTGGCGACGTTGAAGGCGATGTTGGTGGCCAGCGAGGTCTTGCCCATCGACGGGCGGCCGGCAAGAATCAGAAGGTCGGATTTGTGCAGCCCGCCCAGCTTGTGATCCAGATCGTTCAGCCCGGTGGCGATCCCCGCCAGCCCGCCTTCGCGCTGATAGGCGGCATTGGCGACGTTGACGGCGTCGGTCACCGCACGCAGAAAGCTTTGAAATCCGCTTTCGGACTGGCCCTGTTCGGCAAGGTTGTAAAGCTGCTGTTCGGCTTCGACGATCTGCTGCTTCGGACCGCTGGCAACATCGACGCGGGCGGCCTTGTCGGAAATCGACTTGCCCAGCCCGATCAACTCGCGCCGGATAGCAAGGTCATAGATCATCTCGGCATAGTCGCGCACCGCAAAGGCGCTGATCGCCGCCCCGGCCAGCCGCGCGAGGTAGGCCGGGCCGCCCAACTCCTTGAGGCCCTCGTCATGTTCCAGAAACGCCTTGAGCGTGACCGGAGAGGCCAGCGCATTCTTGGCGATGCGCGCGGCGGCCACCTCGTATATGCGGGCGTGAACCGGGTCATAGAAATGCTGCGAGCCGATGACGCTCGCAACTCGGTCGTAGACGTCGTTGTTGGTCAGGATCGCGCCGAGGAGTTGCTGTTCCGCCTCGATGGAGTGCGGCATGGTCTCCGCGTCCTGGGTCTCGGGCGTGGCCGGATTGACCGCTGTGATCTCGTTCATCTCTGTCCCGTTCTGCCTGTCTGCCGCGTCTGGCTGCGCGGTCGTTGTCCGGTCTGGCGCCGGTTTGGCCCTTGTACCGAAACCGGGCCCGAAACCCTACAGGGAAATCTCTGTGGGGAACCCGGTGGATAAGCCTGTGGGGCTCTGCCCGCTTCCGATCATCATTCGAGATAGGGTAGCATAGTTCACGCTAACCGCGAAATGTTGCGGTCACATTGTGATTCTGTGGACAATACATCCACAGGTCGCCTTGCCCGAACAATGCGGAAGGTCAGGATTTGTGGCGTTCCTGCCAGCCGCGCGGGTCATTGAGGAACTGCTCGACCCCGCGCAGGGTATCGCGGCTGAAGGCCCCCGAATCCTTGGCCTCGGCCAGCACGTCCCACCAGGTGCACAGGTGGTGCAGGCTGACCCCGTGATCGCCCAGCGTCTTCTCGGTCTCCGGGAAGATCCCGTAGTAGAAGATCACCGCCGTGTGGGCGCAGGTCGCGCCGGTGGCGCGAATCGCATCGACGAACGACAGCTTTGAGCCTCCATCGGTGGTCAGATCCTCGACCAGCAGAACCCGCTGCCCCTCGTGCATCGCGCCCTCGATCCGGGCGTTGCGGCCGTAGCCCTTGGGTTTTTTCCGCACATAGGTCATCGGCAGGCCCATCCGCTCGGCCACCAGCGCGGCAAAGGGGATGCCGGCGGTCTCGCCGCCGGCGATGTTGTCAAAGGCCTCGAAGCCGGCGTTGCGCATCACGGTGACGGTCAGGAAATCCATCAGGGTGGAGCGGATGCGTGGATATGAGATCAGCTTGCGGCAGTCGATGTAGGTCGGGCTGGGCAACCCGCTGGCCAGCGTGAAGGGCTGTTCGGCGTTCAGGTGCACCGCCTCGATTTCCAACAGCATCCGCGCGGTCAGGCGCGCCATCTCTTGCGGCAAGGGATAGGAGGAGGGGATCATCGCGGCACTCCGTTCGGGCGGCAGGGTTTCGGCGGGCTTACCGGAGGCCCGGAAAAAAGAAAAGCCCGCCGGGCGCGGGACCGGGCGGGCTTTGGGGCAGCCGACTGGGCGGCTCAGAACAGGAAATCGTTGGCCGCGAGGTCCGCTGCCGCGACCCCGTCCAGCGTGATCGTGTTGCCGCTGCCGTCGTCGATCACCGCATTGCCGGCGACCTCGGACAGGTGGTTGTTGCTGAGATCCTTGAAGTTCTTGATCGAGGTCACACCGGTGAGGTCGATCTTCTCGCCTGTGCCCTTGGTTTGGAAGTCGTGGATCGTATCGTCGCCGAACTTGCCGCTGAAGATGAAAATGTCGGTCTTGGCGCCGCCGTAGAGGTCATCGTTCCCTTTGCCGCCGTCAAGCTTGTCTTTGCCGTTGTCGCCGTTAAGGACGTCCTTGCCGTTGCCGCCATAGAGCTTGTCGTTGCCGCCGCCGCCTTGCAGAACGTCCTTGCCGCCCAGCCCCTTGAGCACGTCAGCACCGCCTTCGCCGCGAATGTCGTTCGCGGCCCCCGTGCCGGTGATCGTGTCTTTCGAGTCGGTGCCGCGCGCGTTCTCGAAGTTCTTCAGCGTGTCGCGATCGCCGAACCCGTCGATGGCATAGCCTTTCTTGAGGTTCACGGTGACGCCATCGGTGCCGCCATAGCTCGCATCCTTGTCATAGCGCACGGTATCCGTTCCCTTGCCGCCGCTCAGCACATCGTCGCCGGCAAGGCCGCGAATGTGATTGTCGCCCTTGTTGCCGGTGAGTTTGTCGTCGAACAGGCTGCCGCGCAGCACCTCGATGCCCTTGAACTTGTCGGTGTCGCCCCAGCCATCGGTCGCTTTGCCCGTCGCGAGATTGGCGATGACGCCGGAGGGGTCGTCCTTGTAGCTGACCTGATCGAACGTGCCTACGCCGCCCTTGTAGGTGTCGTTGCCTTCGGAGGAGATGAAATAATCGTCGCCATAGCCCCCCGACAGCACGTCCCGCCCGGCGGTGCCGGTGATGTCCTCGTCAGCGCCCAGAATGGTGGCGCTTTCGATATCGCCCCATTCGATCAGCTTGCCTTCGCCAAAGGCGCCGGTCACCTTGTAGACGCCGGTGATGTAAGTATCGCTGTTCGCGAAGTTCTCGAACTCGGAGAGGGAGCTGAAATCCGGCAGGGGGTCGCCGTCCAGTACGAAATGATAGCGGGTGCCGTATTCGTAGCCCCCCGTCACGTTCTCGCCCTTCACCACTTCGAACTCCATTAGAACGGTGGAATGCGACATGCCGCCCATGGTCCAGTTCACGCCGATGATGTTGGAATCGATATCCGTGGTATAGGCGTCCATACCATCGAGCGAGAGCTCGTAAGTGTCGATGATGGTGTTGATATCGACCCAGACGTTGCCGTCAGCGAGGTCGACTTCGTTGATCTCGTAAATGAACCCGGCGCCGGGATCGGCCGTGACGTTCATCGAGACGCTGGCATCGAAGCTGGTGGAGGTGTCGTCCCCGCTGTCCCAGAAATAGCGGTAGTCGTAAGAAAAACCGGCAATCGAATAATAGGTGGTGTACGCAACTGAAGACATTTGTCCGCCTTTTTGCCAAAATAACACAAATCCGCTCACCGGAGGCGAACGGTTTCATTCGGGCGAGCCTTGAAATATTTCCGGCAATACGTCAAGGCAGGCTGTCTTGGGGGATAGGGAACAACCTCAGGGAATGCAGTGTTATCAGGAGTTCAGCCCCCAAGGCTGGCTGTCACCTGCCCCCAGAAGAAAACCTGCCGGTCAGGCCTCGACCACCCGCCAGTGCAGCGGAAAGCCGGGGTCGAACACGGTCACCGGGCCTTCGCCGATTGCGATATGAGATGGATAAGAAACCGGTTCGCCCTTTTCCAACGTGATCCGGTCCTCGTTCGCGGGCAGCCGGTAAAAGGCGGGACCGTGCAGCGAGGTGAACCCCTCCAGCCGGTCCAGCGCGTCTTCGCGTTCGAACACCTCGGCCAGCACCGACATTGTGTTGGTTGCGGTGAAACAGCCGGCGCAGCCGCAGGCACTTTGCTTGTTGGCGTCGGTATGCGGCGCGCTGTCGGTGCCAAGGAAGAAATGCGGATCGCCTGACGTGGCGGCGGCGACCAGCGCCTGGCGATGTTCCTCGCGCTTGGCCACCGGCAGGCAGTAGTAATGCGGGTGGATGCCGCCGACCAGGATGTGGTTGCGGTTGATCACCAGGTGATGCGCGGTAATGGTGCCGCCCATGTCGTCCTGCGATTTGACGTAGTCGATGCCGTCGGCGGTGGTGATATGCTCCATCACCACGCGCAGCCCCGGCGTGGCCCGGCGCACCGGGTCCAGCACGCGCTCGATGAACACCGCCTCGCGGTCGAAGATATCGACCGCCGGGTCCGTCACCTCGCCATGCACGCAGAGCGGCAGACCGATCTCGGCCATCTGGTCCAGCACGCCTTGCACCTTGTCGAAATCCTGCACGCCGCTGGCGGAGTTGGTGGTGGCCCCCGCGGGGTAGAGCTTGACCGCCTTGACCAGCTTGCTTTCGGCCGCCGCGGCCACATCCGCCGGGTCGGTCTCTTCGGTGAGGTAGAGCGTCATCAGCGGCTCGAATGTCATCCCCTCGGGCAGCGCGGCCAGGATACGGTCGCGATAACCGGCGGCCTGCGCCCCGGTCACAACCGGCGGCACCAGGTTGGGCATGATGATGGCGCGGGCGAAATGGCGCGCGGTTTCGGGCAGCACACCGGCCAGCATCGCGCCATCGCGCAGATGCAGGTGCCAGTCGTCGGGGCGGCGGAGGGTCAGGGTCTCGGTCATGGCGGCTGCGCTAGCACAGCCGCAGGGATCGGGCCAGAGGCTTTGGCGCGCCCTGCGTTATTCCGCCGGCGGTGGCGGCGGGGTGAAGACGCCTTCCTGGGCCAGTTGTTCGAGCTGATCGAGCCTGCGGCGGAACCGGCGCGCCCGTATGCGCGAGGTCACGTTTCGGCACAGCAGTGTCGTCAGATAGGGCCGCTCGTTCTGGTCCAGATGCGCCATCAGGTTGCGCAGATAGGGCATGTGATCGCGTCTTGCCCGGTAGAGCGCATGGAACTTGCTGTCGGTCAGCTTGCCCGCGCCGGCAAGGGACAACAGCCGGTAGAGCAGATTCATCTCGATCAGCTGGGTCTGCAGCGCGCCCCCCATGAACGGCATCCGCAGCCGCGAGACATTGTTGCGCTCGAACAGCGTTGCATGCATCGCGTCCAGCGCCTGACGGGGATCGTAAAGCACAAAGGCGCGCTCGGCGGCGTCCAGCATGTCGGGCGCATAGCCGTACCGGTGGGAGAAATCGGTGCGCCGCATCTCGACAAAGCGGTCGTCCCATTCCGTCATCCGTGCGGCAAGGGTCGCCTGGGGCTGCACCGCGATCACGGTGGCGCCAGGCGCTGCCACCGAAAACGCCGTCGCCGCATACCCGCAGGGTCCAGCGCCGTAGAACAGGACGCGGTCGAAATCCTCGAAGAACCCGTCGTCGATCAGCTGGTCGAAAAAGCCATAGACCGCGTCATCGCGGAACCATGTGTCGCCATCGGAAATCACGCATAGATGCGACCACCCCAGGGCCTTGACCATGTCAAAGCCAAAGGGTTGCGCGGTTTCCGACAGGGCCCGGATACCCTGCAGTGTCTCGAAGGTGACCAGCAGCGTCGGCTTCTTGTCGATGAAGGTGGCGAAATGGCGTGCGCCCAACTCCTGGGACATGCCATGCGCCTCGGCCAGCGCGACCAACGCGGCCTTCCACTCGGCCTTGTTCAGATCGGCCAGAGAGGCTTCGATCCCGGTCTCGTCGTCCGGCCGGTCGTCGTCCAAACCATCGTCGTTCAACCCGTCGTCGTCTTGCATGGTGCCGTCCTGCATGGTGCCGTTCTCGGTTGCCCGGCCACGTGTCGGGCCGGTTCTGTCCGAGGTCAAGCTAGCCGGGGAATGAGGCCGAAGTTGGGAGAACCCGGGTCCGCTTCCGGGCTGTTATGTGACCGGCGCGCTTGGTCCGACGGGCCTCACAACACGGCGTGGCCGATATTGGCAATCGCCGCAACCAGAAGCACGAGAAAGGTCAGCGTCGCGCCGCCGCCGCGCAGGGCCGGGGTATGGGGCAGGCGACCCATGCCGATGCCATGCATCACCCGCGCCACCAGCAACGCGGCGCCCAGCGTGTGGGTCGCCACGGCGGGCATGCCCTGGGCCTCGCCCAGCCCGATCAGGAGCAGACCCATCGGAACATATTCGGCGAAATTGGCATGGGTGCGCATGGCGTTCTGCATCACCGGATCGCCCTTGTCGCCGCTGGCGACCTTCTGCTTCACCCGGACCTTGACGACCCAGAGGCTGAGCGCGACGTAGAAAAGGCCCAGAAGGCCGGCGTAAAGCGCGGTGACGGCAAGAGACATGTTCGGATTTCCAAATGGTTTCGCATTCTGTGCACGGCATATTTCGCCGGGACCGGAATGTGAATATGCGGTCTGCCGAGAAGGGCCACCGAAATCCCTCCGCTACGCCTGCTTCATCTTTCCGACGTTGGCGAAGCCCGCCAGCGTGCGGGCCGAGTTCAACGAGATCGGCCGCGACGGGGGCGTCATCAGCAGCCGAGCAAACAGGGCGCGGTAGGGTTCCTGTTCCATCAGGGCCAGGAACCGCGCCTTGCGCCAGGCGACCGCCTCGGCGTGCAGCCGGCCAAGCTCGGCGTCGGCGAGCAGCTCTTCGCGCAGCGGCCTGCTGCGCGGCGCAACGTGCTGGATACTGGTGTCGCTGTCCGTGTTGAAGTTCCGCTCCACCCAGTAATCGACGTCGAGCATGTGGTCGGCATGCACCGCGCGGCCCCGGTCGGCCTTGAGGATGAAGCTTTCCATTGACCCGAGCGCATAATGGTTGAGCTGCGCCAGCGCATAGTTCGACCGGCCGTAGGTGTTGAACACGCGGGTCTGCTTGAACTGGTCCTCCAGCTTGCGGCCCTCGCCATCGTACCACTGCGCCTGGCCAAGCTTTTCCTTGTCGGGCGCGCGCGGGCGATGCACGCCGAGCTTCCGGTAGGTGCCGTCGTTGCGATAAAGCGTCTTGAACATCGCCGCCCGCCAGGGCCAGTACATCACCACAGGCGCGCAGCGGGTGAAGCTTTCGGTCACCGGGCTGTCACGGTAACGCACGATCCCGGCATTTCCAAACAATCGCCAGGTCAGGGTGATCGCCGTGGCCTTCGGCAGCGCCTCGATCAGCGCGGAAAGCGTGCTGTCCCCGACATGGACATTGACGAACTCGTCGATGTCCAGAGTCATGATCCAGTCGGCCTTTTTCACCCGTTTGTGCTTGTCGGCCAGCTTCAGCCCGGTGAACTGGATGCCGCCCTTGTCATAGGGGCCATCATTGCGCAGGTGCACCAGCCAGCCCATTTGCTCCAGCCGGTCGAGCATTGTGTCGGTGCCGTCCTGGCAGTCGTTGGAGAGCACCAGAAAATCGGTGAAACCCGCGGCGCGGTGATGGGCCAGCCACTCCAGCAGAAAGGCCCCCTCGTTGCGCACCGTCAGCACGGCAAGGATGCGTTGCGGGGGGCTGGGCATCGCGCCGCTCAGCTTTCCAGGTCGAGCGCCAGCGCATAGGCGGCGCGCTCGGTTCCGGTCAGGCGGATCTCCAGCGCCTGGCGATAGAGATCCTCGAATTCGGGCGTCGCGTGCAATTCGGCCGCCTTGGCGTGATGCCAGGCCAGCCCCTTTTCGTGCAGGGTGCGCAGTCGGTCGTCGGCCATCAGCCGATCATACTCCTGCCGCAGGCGCGGCAGGTTGCGCTGGATCGTAACGTCGCGGGCGTCGTCCCAGTCCATCCGGATCCAGTAGTTCAGCCCGATCGACCGGTCCACGTGCAGGGCGCGCCCGCGCTGGCGCTTGATCAGGAAACTGTCGGCCGAGCGCAGCGCGTAGTGATTGAGTTGCAACAGGTCGTACCCGACCGAGCCTTTCGAACTGCGCCAGCCGTTGTCGATCGCCTCCTTGGTCATGTCCTGTCCCGATCCGTTGACCCAAAGCACCTTGTCGCGCTGGTCCTCCAAAAGCTTGTTGGGGCGGTGACAGCTCATCTTCTGGTAGGCGCCGATGTTGCGGAACATCGTCTTGAATCCCCAGACCGTGTGCGGCTTGGGGCAATATGCCGGCGCGCAGCGGTCGAACTGACCGATGACGAAATCATCCTCGATCCGGCGCACCCCGCTATGGCCGAACAGCCGCCATGTCATCGCCACGTTGGTGGCCTGCGGCACCCGGTCGAAGAAATCCTGCAGGGTGCCGTTGCCGCAGCGCACGTTCACGAACTCGTCCACGTCGATATGCAGCAACCACTCGGCGTTGCGCACCACCGGCTCCTTCAGCGACATGTTCAGCGCGTGCTGCTGGGGCGACTGCCCGCGCCAGTCGTTGTTGTTGCGGTGCTCGACCACGCCCATCTGCTGCAGCCGGCGCAGGATCTCGTCGGTGCCGTCGGTGCAATCGTTGGTGTAGATCAGGAAATTGTCGATGCCGATGGCCCGGTGATAGGCCACCCATTCGACGATATAGGGCGCCTCGTTCTTCATGCAGCCGACGATGACATTGCCAGAGGACCCCTCGGCCAGGGTTCTTTTCCGAGCAGGGGCAAAGGCGGCGGCCAGGTCCTCCTCGTTGACCGCGCCCAGCCGGTTATGCGGCGCATAGGCCGAGGTTTTCAGGTGATGGAACTTCTCGACCGCTGCGGGGGGCAGAAGCCTGCGCGCGGTCTCGCTCATCCCGCCGCTGTCCATTTTTCCGCCCTGTCCCGGCGCATGCCCGTTCACCTGCGCCAGATCCGCGTGTTTCCCGTCGCGCTCCTCCTTCGACAGCTTGTCGATCCGGGGCAGGAAGGCCAGCAAATAATGCGAGGCGCGATAGCCGCGTTCCGTGTCTGCCTCCTGCCAGTCGGGCAGGGCGGGATCGGGGCGGAAGGTGTCCGGGCTCAGCGCTGGATGTGCCTTGATTAGGACGGCACCATCCTCGGCGAAGCGGGCCGAAACCGGTGCCAGCGCACCGGGGGCGAGCGGCGCGCCGACGATGGCGATCTCGTCGAGGAAGCCGCGCCAGACCGGGCGCGGCAGGATGCGTTTGCGATCCTCCAGAAGTTTGAGCAGCAAGGTATTGAGCTGCCGGGCGCGGGCCAGCGCCGCCGCAGAGGGCCCGGCGGGAACATCGACCGGCTCGACCTTGCCCAGGGCAGGCGCGATATCGAAGGCGGCGCGCATTTCGTCGACCGCGTCCGCCCCGTGCAACCGCGCCGGATCGTAGGGGCGCAGCGTGACCGATCCGGGCCCGAACACGTCCTCCCAGAACCGCACAAGGGCGGCATAATCCAGCCAGAAGGGCGGCGCCTGGGTTTCCAGGAACTGCCCGCCGGCGGGATCGACCCTTGGCGCGGCGGCAAGGCTGTCCTCCCACCAACTGCCGCCCGCACGGGCCTGCTCCAACTCACGGCTCAAGGGGGCCGCGCGCCCCTCCATCACCTGCCCGGCATAGGCGCGGGTCAGCGCGCGACCCGGCTCGTCGACATGGGCGACGATGCGGATATCTTCCGACAACGGGGTCAGCAGCGCCTTGAGCCGCTCCAGTTCCGACTGGCGGTGCAGCGCGCTGCCCAGTTGCTCGGCGGCAAGGATCAGCGTCTGGGGCCGTGTCTTCTCGATATCCTCGGCCAGGGTCCGGCCCAGCATCGCGCGCAGCTTCTCCTGCTTGTCCGGCGCGATGAAACCGCGATTGAACCGCAGCGGGTCGATATGATCGGGATCGCTCACCGCCATGAACAGCCGGGTGTGGTTCCGGGAACCCGGGGAGCGAGGGAACAGGATGCCCTTGCCCCTGAGCTGCGCGCGCCTGGCGTCCAGAATCTGGTGCAGCCGGTGGGCGCCCATGTATTGCGGGCCGATATGCAGGTATATCCGCATCAGCCGATCCCCAGCCGGTCCAGCATCGCGGCCTCCTGCGGCGGCAGCACCGGGGCCGCGCGCAACTGGTCGCGCATCTGGCGATAGGTGGGCTGTTGCAGCAGGACATCGCGTTTGGCCCGGTGAAGCTGAACCGCCTCGGCGTGCAGCGCGCCGATCCCGGGGTCGGATTTCAGCTCCGCCAGCGCCGCGTTCAGCGCCGGGAGATAGCGGTGGATGCTGGTATCCTGCCAGGCCGGGTCGTTGCGCTCGCGCCAATAGCTGTCGTCGAAGGCGCGGTGCTCGCGGTTGACGTCGCCACGGTCGTTCTTGACCAGGTAGCTGTCGAGCGAGCGCAGCGCGTAGTGGTTCAGGGTGGCGAAATCGCGTGCACCCCTGGCGGGAAACTTGCGGATGCGGTCAGGATTGGCCGCAACCAGGAACCTGTAGGGCACCGGGCGCCCCGATCCGTCGGTCCATTGCGGGCGCCGGTCGCGCGCCAGACCGCGTTTGAAAAAGGGGCGATGCGCGCCAAAGTATTGCAAGGGAAAATCCTTGCGCACCAGCGACTTGACTTCACATGCCAAGTCGCCGCACCAGATGTCCGGATCGTGACTGCGGGTGAACTGGGCGATCACCGGCACATCCTCAAAGGTCTCGATCCCACCGTTGGCGAAGAACTGGAAACTGACCGAGATCGCCTGCGGATCATGACAGGCCGCGATCAGCGCGGGAATGCTGTGATCCCCGACATGGATGTTCAGGAACTCGTCCACGTCGGCGATCCAGACCCAGTCGGCCTGTTTCACCACCTGCTGGTGGGCGGCGTGCTTCAGCGCCTCCATCTGGTAGTTGCGCCCCGTGGCCGGGTTGGGCAGGTGCCGGACGATGCCGCGCGCGGCCAGCGCATCCAGCAGCCGGTCGGTGCCGTCGTCGCAATCGTTGGAATAGAACAGGTGGTCGGTGACCCCGATCAGCCGGTTGAAGGCGATCCATTCCAGCAGGAAGGGCCCCTCGTTCTTCACGCAGGTCACCGCGGTGATCCGCATGTTGCCTCCTCAGCCCGGCGGGTGATCGTGCCGCCGATGGTTTCCGTCTGCCCCGGCAGGCGCCTGTGCTGCGCCCGCATCTTGTTGCGCGAATCATCGCAGCTTGCGCGTGGCCCGTCAACATCGCGCGGAGGGTCTCGCTTGCGGTCAACGGCTTGACGCTGGCGCCGTCTCATGCCCTCCTCGGCATGAGGGAGGACCCGCATGCAGAAACCGCAATCCATCGACGAGGTGCAGGCGCAACTGGCCGGGCAGGACTATGTCTGTGGCCGGGCGCTGGGCACCGTCGCCTTTCTGGCGCTGAAACTGGGCCGGCCGCTGTTTCTCGAGGGAGAGGCCGGCACCGGCAAGACCGAGATCGCCAAGGCGCTGGCCGCCGCGCTGAACCGCCGGCTGATCCGGCTGCAATGCTACGAGGGGCTGGACGCCGCCAGCGCCGTCTACGAATGGAACTTTCCCGCCCAGATGATCGCGATCCGCACCGCCGAGGCCGAGGGCAACGCCGACCGCGACCTGTTGCGGCGTGAGCTGTTCGGCCCCGATTACCTTGTCGAACGCCCCTTGCTGCAGGCGATGCGCCCCGACGAGCATGGCGCGCCGGTGCTGCTGATCGACGAGATCGACCGTACCGACGAACCCTTCGAGGCCTTCCTGCTCGAGGCGCTCAGCGACTACCAGGTGACCATCCCCGAGCTTGGCACCATCGCCGCCCCCGAGGCCCCGATCGTCATCCTCACCTCCAACCGCACGCGCGAGGTGCACGACGCGCTCAAGCGCCGCTGCCTCTATCACTGGGTCGATTACCCGGATTTCACCCGCGAGATCGAGATCCTGCACGCCCGTGCCCCCGAGGCCACCGAAACCCTCAGCCGCGAGGTGGTGGCCTTCGTTCAGAAACTCAGGACCGAGGATCTGTTCAAGAAACCGGGCGTGGCCGAGACCATCGATTGGGCCAAGTGCCTGCTGGCGCTCGACGTGATCACGCTCAGCCCGCAGGTGATCGCCGATACCCTGGGCGCGATCCTGAAATACCAGGACGACATCCAGCGCATCCAGGGCGGCGAGGCCAAGCGCATCCTCGACGAGGTGCGCGCCGAACTGGCGCCGGCGTGACGCCGATGGCGCTTTGTCTGGCTCGAAATACTCTGCGGGGGTGCGGGGGTGCAAAACCCCCGCTGCTGCGATCAGCATGGGGGCACCATGCCTGAATACGCCCCCCTCGACATCCCCGAGGACGGCAAGCTCAGCGACAACATCCTGTGGTTCGCACGCGCCCTGCGCAAGGCCGGGCTGCCGATCGGAACGGGGCGGGTGATCGACGCGATCCGCGCGGTCGAGGCGGCGGGGTTCACCTCGAAGAGCGATTTCTTCTATACCCTGCGCGCCTGTTTCGTCTCGCGCCCGGAACAGGCCACGGTCTTTGCCCAGGTGTTTCGCCTCTACTGGCGCGATCCGCGCTTCATGGAGCACATGATGGCGATGATGCTGCCCGCCGTGCGCGGCGTGCAGGAAGAGCGTGCGGCCCAGGCGGCTGAAAAACGTGCCGCCGAGGCGCTGCTGGATGGCGCACAGGGCGATCTGCCTGAGATGGAAAACCCGCGGGGCGAGGATGAGGTCCAGATCGAGATCGACGCCTCGCGCACCATGTCGGGCGAGGAGCGGCTGCGCAGCCTCGATTTCGAACAGATGAGCACCGATGAGATCGCCCGCGCCCGGCGCATGCTGGCCCGCCTGACCCTGCCGGTGAAACCGATCGCCTCGCGCCGGGCGCAGGCCAGCCACAGCGGCCATCGCTATGACCTGCGCCGCAGCTTGCGCGAGGCGATGCGCCGCGGCGGCGAGATGGGCCGCCTGTACCGGGTCGAACCGCGCCCGCGCTGGCCCAATCTGGTGGTGCTTTGCGACATTTCCGGCTCGATGAGCCAGTACAGCCGCATGGTGCTGCATTTCCTGCACGCGGTGGCGAATGCGAAGGGACAGGGCTGGGCAAAGGTCCATGCCTTCACCTTCGGCACCCGGCTGACCAATATCACCCGCCATCTGCGCCAGCGCGATGTCGATGCCGCCCTCGCCGCCGCCGGGGCCGAGGCGCAGGACTGGGAGGGCGGCACGCGCATCGGCGACTGCCTGCATGCCTTCAACCGCGACTGGTCGCGCCGGGTGATGGGGCAGGGGGCCGTTGTGCTGCTGATCACCGACGGGCTCGACCGCGACGACCCCGAGCAACTGGCGCGCGAGATGGAGCGGCTGCACCTTTCCGCGCGGCAGCTGATCTGGCTCAACCCGCTGTTGCGCTGGGACGGCTTCGCGCCCAAGGCGCAGGGGATCGCCGCCATGCTGCCGCATGTGGACAGCTTTCGCGCCGGCCATAACATCGCCGCGCTGGAGGACCTGGCCGAGGCGCTGTCGCGCCGCGACGACCCGGGCGACAAGGCCCGGCTGATGGCGCTGCTTTAGCTTTCCTCTCCCGCCTCGTTCACCTTGATCTGAATCATTCCGAAAACGGAATATGAAATCTATTCTGGCCGCAGAAAGCATTTTGCGAAAGGAATCAACATGACGCTGAACTGGAAACTCGGTGGCTTGCTGCTGGGACTGGTGTTCTTCGCCGCAGTCCTGCTGGTCAAGCCGATCGGTGTCTCGACCCAGTTCGTCATCCTCGACGGGATCGTCGCGGATCTGGCGAACCCCGATCTGGTGACGCAGACCGATGACGGCTACACCTCGACCAACGCCTACCTGGCCAAGTCGGGCGGCAAATATGCCAAGTCGGTCGCCAACCCGCTGAACTACAGCTTCATCTTCGTCCTCGCGATGGTGGTCGGCGGCTTCGTCTCGGTAAAGATGCGCGGCGGGCTGGATCAGGCCGAAAAGACCATGCCGGCGCTCTGGCGGGCGAATTTCGGCGATAGCGCGGCCAAGCGCAACATCGCGGCCTTCATCGGCGGGTTCATCGTGCTCTACGGCGCGCGGCTGGCCGGCGGCTGTACCTCCGGGCACATGATGTCGGGGATGATGCAGACCTCGCTCTCGGGCTACATCTTTGCTCTGGGCGCCTTCGCGGCGGCGGTGCCGGTGGCCATGATGCTTTATCGGAAGGAGGCCTGATCCATGACCTCGATCATTCTCGCAATCGTCATCGGTCTTGCCTTCGGCTTCGTGCTCGACCGGGTTGGCGCCACCAACCCGACGATCATCGGGCGGATGCTGAACCTGACCAACCTTGCCCTGGCCAAGACCATCCTGCTGGCCATTGGTGTCGGCTCGGTGCTGATGTTCGGCGGCCAGATGCTGGGCCTTGTCGATGTCGGCCACATGTCGGTCAAGTCGGCCTATATAGGCGTCTTCCTCGGCGGGTTGATGCTGGGCGCGGGCTGGGCGCTGGCCGGTTTCTGCCCCGGCACCGGCGTCGTCGCGGCCGGGTCGGGCCGCAAGGACGCGCTGTTCTTCATCGCCGGCGGTCTGCTGGGGGCGGCGGCCTACATGGTGACCTATCCGTCGTGGAAGGCGTCGGGGCTGCTCGACAGCTTTGCAGGGGGCAAGGTGACCCTGGGCACCGTGCCGGGGTCGAAGTTCGACGGCCTCACCGCCCTGCCGGGGGATATCCTGGGCCTCGTGCTGGGGCTGGGCTTCGTCGTGCTCGCCTTTGCCCTGCCGGATCGCCTGGCGGGTCAACCCGGCGGCGCGGCACAGCAGCCCGCCGAGTAAAGTCAGAGTTCCGGGGCCTTCGCGGGCCCCGGGTCGTGGTCGCCGCTTGCGGCCACGCGCAAGCGGCCCGGTTCCCGTGTTCCTGCCGGGCCGCTTTTGCCCCCGTTTCGGGGGGGCTAGTTCTTCGAAAGGATGATATCGCAGGAACCGGGTCGCCCCGACCCCGGTGCGCGGCCTATCCCTCTGGCATTCGACCCCCAGAGGAGACCCGGCGATGACCCTTCACTTTCACCCCTATGACAGCGATTTCGTTGCCCGCGTGCGCGCCGGTGGCCCCGACGTCTATGGTGCTCCGGCCGAACCTTCGGTGGCCGAGGGAACCGCCAATCCCTGCCGCCATTGCCTGCGCCATATCCCCGAGGGCGCGCCGATGCTGATCCTTGCCGCGCGCCCCTTTCCGGCGCCGCAGCCCTATGCCGAGACCGGGCCGATCTTTCTGTGCGGCGAGGATTGCGGCCCCTGGCACGGCGAGGGCGTGCCGGAGATCCTGACCACCGCGCCCGATTATCTGCTCAAGGGCTACGGCGCCGATGATCGCATCGTCTATGGCTCCGGCAAGGTGGTGCCCGTCGATCAACTGTCCGCCTATGCGGCAAGCTTGCTGGAAGACCGGCGCATCGCCTATGTTGACGTGCGCTCGTCGCGCAACAATTGTTTCCAGGTCCGCATAACGGAGCGATCATGACCGAACCCTTCGATACCATCCCCGAGACAGCCCTTGCCTGGCACGGCGCCGGTCGCGGTGCGGCGCTGGCCACCGTGGTCGAGACCTGGGGCAGCGCGCCGCGCCGGGTGGGGGCGCAACTGGCGATCTCCGGCGACGGCGAGGTTGCCGGGTCGGTCTCGGGCGGCTGTGTCGAGGGGGCGGTGATCGTCGAGGCGCAGGAGGCGATGGAGGCGGGCGAGCACCGCCTGCTGGAATTCGGGGTGAGCGACGGCGACGCCTTTGCCGTCGGGCTGGCCTGCGGCGGCACCATCCGGGTGCTGGTCGAGCCGGTGGGCGCGGCCATGCCCGAGGGCCTGCTGGCCGACCTGGTGGCGGCGCGCGCCGAGCGGCAGGCGGTGGCCTATGAGGTGAACCTCGCGGACGGGGTTCGGCGACTGCTGCACGAGGCCTATCCCGAGCGCATGCGGATGGATCGCTCCGGCTTTGAGGATGACGGGCAAACCTTTGTTTCCATTCACAATCCTCCGCTTCGCCTGATCGTGGTTGGGGCCGTTCATATCGCCCAGGCGCTGGTGCCGATGGCGCGGATCGCGGGTTATGATGCCACCGTCATCGACCCGCGCGAGGCCTTCGCCTCGCCGGCGCGGTTCCCTGATGTGACCCTGATGCACGACTGGCCGGACGAGGCCGTTGCCCACCTGGGGCTGGACGCGCGGACGGCGCTGGTTCTGTTGACCCATGATCCGAAACTGGACGACCCGGCGCTGGAGGCGGGGTTGCGGGCGGCGTGTTTCTACATCGGCGCGCTGGGCTCGACCCGGACTCATGCCAAGCGGGTGGAGCGGATGACGGCGGAGGGGTTCACCGAGGCGGAGATCGGGCGGATTCATGGGCCCGTCGGCCTCGATATCGGGGCGGCGGGACCGGCGGAGATCGCGGTGTCGATCCTGGCGCAGATGACGGCGGTGCTACGCGGGCGCGCCGGATGAGGTTCGGTCCGATCCCGGTGTCAGAGGCTGTAGGCGCCCTTTTGGCCCATTCCATAAAATTGGAAAAAGTAAGGCTTAGAAAGGGGTTGAGGCTCGAAGCTGAGCATTTGCGACAACTCCGCGACGGCGGGGTGGATGAGGTCATCGTGGCCCGGCTCGATCCCGGCGACCTGCATGAGAGCAGCGCGGCCGGGCAACTTGCCGAGGCGCTGGTGCCCGACCCGCGGGCGGTTGGGCTGCGTCTGACCGCGCCGTTCACCGGGCGGGTGAATGTGGTTGCCGAAGGGGCCGGGGTGGTTCGGCTGGATGTGGCGGCGCTGGAGGCGTTCAACCGGGTCGAGCCGATGATCACCATTGCGACCGTGCCGGATTACCAGCAGATGGCGCCGGGCGGTATGGTGGCAACCATCAAGGTGATATCGTTTGCCGTTCCGGAACAACAGGTTAGATGTGCCTGTGAGGCCGCTCGGGGGGCGTTGCGGCTGGCGCGGCCGGCCTATGAGACGGCCTCGCTGATCGTCACGCTGGTGCCGGGTGGGCCGGGCGAGGACAAGGCACGGCGGGTTATCGGGGATCGCCTGAAAGCCTTGGAAATTCAAATGGATGAGTGTGTTTCCGTGGCACATGACACCGATGATCTGGCCGAGGCGATAAAGCGGGCCAGGGGGCAGATGGTGCTGGTGCTGACCGGCTCGGCCACAATGGATATCGACGATGTGGCGCCGCTGGCGCTGCGCCGCGCGGGCGGGCGCGTGGAGCGGTTCGGGATGCCGGTTGATCCCGGTAACCTGCTGTTTGTTGGGGATTTATCCGGACGTCCGGTGATCGGTTTGCCGGGCTGCGCGCGCTCGCCTGCGTTGAACGGGGCGGATTGGGTGCTGAGCCGGGTGGCCTGCGGGTTTGCAGTCACCGGCGAGGATATCGCCGCGATGGGGGTGGGCGGGCTGCTCAAGGAGATCCCGACCCGGCCGCAGCCCCGGGCCGGGCACGGGGCCAGATCGTAGAGTTTCGCCGCCATTTCGTACAATCCTGCCCGGGCGCAATGGGTGCGGTCGCAGCGGATTGGGGAGTTTTTGGGGCGTTTTGTACAGTTTGGGCCTCCGGGGTCGGTCGGAACTGGTTTCCGAAGAGTTAAGGCGTCGCGTCGGGCAGATCACTCTGCACCCCGCTTCCCGCAGCGGTTGCGCCCGATTTTCTTACGACGCGGCCTGGCCGTCCGGATCGGCTCGCCGGGCCTAGGGCGCAATTTGCGGATTTCACCTAAAAAATTCATTTCTCAAATCGCCGGTGGCCGTGCTTAACTCGCCCGCGACGGATCGTCTAAATAAATCGGGAGGAACTTATGACACAGGTCTCAATGACCGTGAATGGAAAGCCGGCCAGCGGCGATGTGGAGGGGCGCACACTGTTGTCGTCCTTTCTGCGTGACCAACTGGAGCTGACCGGCACCCATGTCGGATGCGACACCAGCCAGTGCGGTGCCTGCGTGGTGCATGTGGACGGCAAGGCGGTGAAATCCTGCACCATGCTGGCTCTGGAGGCGGAGGGGGCCGAGGTCTCGACCATCGAGGGGCAGGCGGCGCCGGATGGCACGCTGAACGTGATTCAGCAGGCGTTTCAGGATCATCACGGGCTGCAATGTGGATTCTGCACCCCCGGCATGGTGATGAGCGCGGCGGCGTTGCTCAAGGAGAACCCCAAGCCCAGCGAGGCAGAGATCCGCGATTACCTGGAGGGGAACATCTGCCGCTGCACCGGCTATCACAACATCGTCAAGGCGATCATGGCCGCCAGCGGCCAGGACGTGAGCGCAATCGCGGCGGAGTAACCGGCGGATCTGCGCGGGCGGAGGAAATTGGACGCGAATGCCGGGCTGAAGCCCGGCCTACACAGCGGCCCGACAGCATCCGACCAGCACCGCGCGAGGCCCGTAGGCCGGGTTTCAACCCGGCACAGTGACAAGGGAGGAATTCGACCATGCCGAAGGACCACGGGATCGGCGCCAGCCCAAAGCGGCGCGAGGACGTGCGGTTCCTGAGCGGAACCGGGAATTATACCGACGACATCAACCTGCGCGGTCAGGCCTATGTGCATTTCCTGCGCTCGGACCTGGCGCACGGGAAGATCAACGGGATCGACACCACGGCGGCCGCGGCGATGCCCGGCGTGCTGCGCATTTTCACCGGCGCGGATTTCGAGGGGGTCGGCAGCATTCCCTGCGGCTGGCAGGTGACCGACAAGCACGGCCAGCCGATGCAGGAGCCGGCACACCCGGTGCTGGCGCAGGGCAAGGTGCGCCACGTGGGCGATCCGATTGCCGCCGTGGTCGCCGAGAGCGCCGCGCAGGCGCGCGATGCCGCCGAGGCGATCGAGGTCGATCTGGAGGAGCTGCCGGCGGTCGTGGACATGAAGGCGGCGCTGGCCGACGGCGCGCCGAAGGTGCATGACGATCTGACCTCCAACCTGTGCTATGACTGGGGCTTCGTGGAGGAGAACAAGGGCGCGGTCGAGGAGGCGTTCCAGAAGGCGGCGCATGTGACCACGCTGGAGCTGGTCAACAACCGGCTGATCGCCAACCCGATGGAGCCGCGCGTGGCGGTGGGCGATTACAACCGCGCCAGCGATGACAGCACGCTTTACACCACCAGCCAGAACCCGCATGTGATCCGGCTGTTGATGGGGGCCTTTGTCCTGGGCATCCCCGAGCACAAGCTGCGGGTGGTGGCCCCGGATGTGGGCGGCGGTTTCGGCACCAAGATCTTTCACTACGCGGAAGAGGCGTTTTGCACCTTTGCCGCGAAAGCGCTCAACCGGCCGGTGAAATGGACCGCCAGCCGCTCGGAGGCGTTCATCTCGGATGCGCATGGGCGCGATCACGTGACCAAGATCGAGCTGGCGCTGGACGCGGAGAACAATTTCACCGCGCTGCGCACCGATACGATGGCAAACATGGGGGCGTATCTGAGCACCTTCGCGCCCTCGGTTCCGACTTGGCTGCATGGCACGCTGATGGCCGGCAATTACAAGACGCCGCTGATCTATGTGAACGTCAAGGCGGTGTTCACCAACACGGTGCCGGTCGATGCCTATCGCGGTGCCGGGCGACCGGAGGCCACCTATCAGCTGGAGCGGGTGATCGACAAGGCGGCGCGCGAGCTGGGCGTGGACCCGATCGCCTTGCGCCGGCAGAACTTCATCACCGAGTTTCCCTATGCCACCCCGGTGGCGGTGGAATATGACACCGGCGACTACAACGCGACGATGGACAAGCTGGAGGAGATGGGCGACTTCAAGGGCTTTGCCAAGCGCCGGGAGGCGAGCGAGGCCAGGGGCAAGCTGCGCGGGCTTGGCGTCAACTGCTACATCGAGGCCTGCGGCATCGCGCCCAGCAACCTTGTCGGCCAGTTGGGCGCGCGCGCGGGGCTCTATGAGAGCGCCACGGTGCGGGTCAACGCCACCGGCGGCCTGGTGGTGATGACCGGCAGCCACAGCCACGGGCAGGGGCATGAGACCAGCTTTCCGCAGGTGATCGCGGAGATGATCGGCATCGACGAGAGCATGGTGGAGATCGTGCACGGCGACACCGCCAACACGCCGATGGGCATGGGCACCTATGGCTCGCGCTCCCTCGCGGTGGGGGGCTCGGCGATGTTCCGGGCGACCGAGAAGATCATCGCCAAGGCCAAGAAGATCGCGGCGCACCTGATGGAGGCCGCGGAGGCCGATATCGAGCTGAAGGACGGCGCGTTTTCTGTCGCGGGCACCGACAAGTCGGTGGCCTGGGGCGATGTCTGCCTGGCCGCTTATGTGCCGCACAACTATCCGCTGGAAGAGATCGAGCCGGGGCTGGAGGAGACGGCGTTTTATGACCCGTCGAACTTTACCTATCCGGCCGGGGCCTATGCCTGCGAGGTGGAGGTCGATCCCGACACCGGCAAGGTCAGCATCGAGCGGTTCTCGGCGGCGGACGATTTCGGCAATGTGGTCAACCCGATGATCGTCGAGGGGCAGGTCCATGGCGGGCTGGCCCAGGGCATCGGGCAGGCGCTTTTGGAGCGGGCGGTCTATGACGAGAACGGCCAGTTGTTGAGCGCGTCCTACATGGATTACGCGATGCCGCGGGCCAATGACGTGCCGTTCTATCAGGTGGACCATTCCTGCCAGACGCCCTGCACCCATAACCCGCTGGGGGTGAAGGGCTGTGGCGAGGCAGGGGCGATCGGGTCGCCGCCGGCGGTGGTCAACGCGGTGGTCGATGCGCTGCAATCGGCCGGGCGCGACGTGACCCATATCGACATGCCGCTGAGCCCGAACCGGGTGTGGCAGGCGATGCACGGGTGATCAAGGGCGGGACCGGGGGCGCTGCCCCCGGACCCCCGGAGTATTTGTAAAGAGAAGAAGGCGGGGCGCGGCCCCGGGATCTTCGGGAAGGATGAGCGAGATGTATAATTTCGAGTTCGAGAAGCCCGCGACGGTGGCCGATGCGGTGGCGGCGCTGGGCGCGGAGGAGGCGCAGGCGCTGGGCGGGGGGCAGACCCTGATCCCGACGTTGAAACAGCGGCTGGCGATGCCGTCCAAGCTGGTATCCCTGAGCGGGATTGCCGAGATGAAGGGGGTCAGCATCGCCGACGGGGTTCTGACCATTGGCGGCGGCGCGACCCATGCCGAGGTGGCGGCGGATGCCTGCAAGCCGCTGGCGGCGCTGGCGGGCAAGATCGGCGATCCGGCGGTGCGCAATCGTGGCACCATTGGCGGGTCGCTGGCCAATAACGACCCCTCGGCGGATTACCCGGCGGCAATGCTGGCGCTGAAATCGACCATCGTGACCAATGCGCGCGAGATCGCCGGGGACGATTACTTCCAGGGCATGTTCACCACCGCGCTGGAAGAGGGCGAGATCATCACCTCGGTGCGGTGCGTTATCCCCGATGCGGCGAATTACCAGAAGTTCGAGCAGCCGGCCTCGCGCTTTGCTCTGGTCGGGGTCTTTGTCGCGAAATACGCCGATGGCGTGCGCGTGGCGGTGACCGGTGCGTCGGAAGAGGGCGTGTTCCGCTGGTCCGAGGCGGAGGCGGCGCTGAACCATGATTTCCGCACCGATGCGCTGATGGACCTGAACATCAACCCCGCCAACATGATCGGCGATCTGCACGGCAGCAAGGAGTATCGCGCGCATCTGGTCAAGGTGATGACCAAGCGCGCCGTCGCCGCGATTCTGTGAGTCCGCGCCCCGGCCGGATTGACATGGCTCAATCCGGCCGGGGTCGTTCGCGTGTAGGATGTTTCCAGTGAAAGCCTAGGAGGGCGCGCGACGATGACGGAAGACAAGACCACCTATATCGACATTCCCGAGGCGGTCGGGGTGTTTGACAGTTTCGAGACCCTGCAACAGGCGATCTATGACCTGATGATCGCG